>Ga0118677_10003720_pt1 | contig 28541 bp, 39 predicted proteins | sample AliMusrvi5mmetaG_FD_86154 | JGI IMG/M metagenome (GOLD analysis project Ga0118677, IMG submission 86154) | reverse complement strand
GCATTAACGGAAAAAGAAATTAAAAGAACCAGGCAATTTGCCCGCTCTATCCATTTTATGTAGATTCAAGGAATATCTGCTGACTGATTTATTTTTATCTGCTTTTTTTTCTCTCTGTTCCGCCAACTCACCCAGCAATTGAAAAAAGAAGGACTTTGTCAAAACTGTTCCACCGCTGTTCCTTTGCTACCTCAACAAAAACGCTAACCATTTATTATATAACAAGATATATCTAATTTTAGGTATTAATGGAAATACTGGACCAAAACTACCCTCCTTGATCTCAGTCGACTCACGGATAATAGCCCGTTTGAACTCATTGTTAACATTGCTTTGCAATATTTCTTGTATCGCTACCCACACAAGCTTAGAAATCGATGAACGAGACTCGTTAATGCCTTTGTGCATAAATTTTTATCTAAGATTGTGGAGTTAATCGACTACCTCGCAGCAGAGCTACTTGGGATGAGTTCATTTTTCATCGATACTTTTACAAAGCAAAGCTTGGAACGATACAATCTATAGAGAGTTAAGAAGGTTCCGGAATAAGTAGACCAATAGCTTGAAAAAGTGCAGCAAATGCTGCGGCTGTTGCAGCCCGTTTATTCCATAGGGATTGCTCAATGCCTGTTAGAAAAGGGTCAAAGTCACCCATTGAATCACTTTGCACAGTGATCTGAGCACTCGTCCATCCCTCTTGGTCTCTTTGTTCGGTAGGTCTGATAATAACGACTGAATAATCTGCAGTAAAGTGTACCAGGTATTCTGGACTAAAGTGTACCAGTAAATCTGGAGCAATGTGTACCACCTGTTCTGGACTAAAGTGTACCACCCAAGAAGGACGGATTTGTAACATTGCCTGAGGTACTTTCGGTAAATAACCGGAGACCAAATGGCAAACAATCCATTAAGCATGTTACAGATTCGCCGTATTTTACAACTCCTGTCCGATGGGCGCTCTGTGCGCATGATTCATCGAAAGTGCAAGGTTCATCGCAACACCATCAAGGCATATCTTGTCCGTTTTCAGCAATCCGGCAATAGTTATGCAGAACTGGCAGCACTACCTGACGCTGAGCTGAGCTCAGTGGTTTATTCGCCACGATCCAGCAAAACGACCGACAATCGTTTTCAGCAATTAGAGCCAAGGCTTCAGTATTATGGCCAGCAACTTCAATTGCTCGGGGTAACCAAACAACTCTTGTGGGAAGAGTACCTGAAGGAACAACCGGACGGGTACCGCTATGCTCAATTCAGTTTTCATCTCAAACACTATCTTGCAGCCCAGCCTCAGGCAACGATGCCACAGTCTCATGCACCGGGTGAACGTCTTGAGATTGATTTTGCCGGTAAACCGCTCCAATATTTTGATCAAGAGAGCAATGAATGGGTGAGTTGCCCAGTGCTGGTCTGTACTTTTCCGTTCAGCAGCATGAGTTATGTCGAGCCTCTGGCGTCAAGCCGCCAGGAGCATCTTATCCCTGCCCTGAACCGTGCCCTTGAGTACTTTGGAGGGATCCCAAAAATTATTCTGAGCGATAACATGGCTCAGGTGGTGGCAAGAAGTTGCCGCTATGAGCCCGTGTTCACAGAGCTTATCGAACAATGGGCACTTCATTATCACACTACCATGAAGGCTACTAGGCCTGCCCGTCCCAAAGATAAACCCTCCGTTGAAAAAACAGTGCACCTCTCCTATCAACGGATCTATGCCCGGCAGCGTAACGAGACTGCGACCAGTCTGTCTGTTCTTAAGTTTCGGACACATCAGTTACTCGAAGAGTTTAATGACCGACAGATGTCGCAGTATGGACTGAGTCGCCGACAGCGGTTTGAAGAAGAAGAAAAGGTAATGTTACAGGCATTGCCAGAGCCGGCATTCCAGCTGAAACATTCCGCCATGGCAACGGTCAAGAAGAGCTATCACGTTATTCTTGGCGAAGACTGGCACCAGTACAGTGTACCGTATCAGTATATTGGCAAGCGGGTTAAGCTGATCTATGATGAATCGGTTGTTGAAGTCTTCCTGGACTTCCAGCGGATTGCGATTCATCAGCGAACCCTCCTGCGTAACGGTTATACGACCAAGCCGGAACACATGCCGGAATCGCACCGACGCTATCGGCTTCATCAGGGATGGACACCCGATGACTTTATCTGGAAAGCTGCTGCTATCGGAACCCATACCGAGTCTGTTATTCAGCGCATGCTCGCCTCACGATCGTTTATCGAACAAACCTATGATGCCTGCCTGGGAGTCCTGCGGCTGAAAGAGCGTTATGGCGCTGACCGACTGGAAACTGCCTGCGGGATTGCCTTGCCGCATCCGACGGTTGGCTACCGGATGTTGAAAAATATTCTTGAAAACAATCGCGACAAGCTTCCTGTCTTTGAGCAGGACAAGATGCTGCGACTTCCTACTCATGACAATATCAGAGGCAAAGAAGCCTATTCTTAATCTTTAACCACAGTACCAATGAACACGCAATTAACGCTCGATCAACTCCGCTCACTGAAACTTCACGGGATGGCCAAAGCCTATGAAGCGGCCCGATCTCTTCCTGTTCACGATCAGTTAGGCGGCGAATCACTGATTGCCCAACTGGTCGAATCGGAATGCCACTACCGAAAGGAACAGACAACCAAACGGTATCTGCAACACAGCAAGCTGCGCTATCCGGCACATCTTGAACAGGTTCACTGCAATGCCAAGCGCAACCTTACCCGCGAGCAGCTTATGAGTCTTGCCGATGGCGGTTTTATTGACAGGGCCGAAAACGTTCTGATTACCGGCTACACCGGATGCGGGAAAAGCTATCTGGCATGCGCACTTGCCCGGCAGGCCTGTTCACTGGGATACCGAACCCTTTACTTCGGCTTTAATCGCTTCATTGAACAAATTCTCCAGTCAAAACTGGATGGCACCTTTGTCAAGCTGCTCGATCAGATTGAACGAACGCGGCTGGTCATTCTCGACGACTTCGGCCTTCAGCCGCTTGACGCCACCACGCGTATTGCACTCTTGCAGATCCTTGAAGATCGGTATGGCAAACAGGCAATCATCGTCACCTCTCAGTTGCCGGTCTCAAAATGGTATGACGTAATAAATGATCCGACTCTGGCTGATGCTCTTCTGGATCGACTGACTGCAAATGCGCATCGCATTGAGCTTGAAGGAGAGACGCTGAGAAGAAAGAAATCCTGAGTTTTTTCTGTATGTTTTCTTTATCAAATCCATCCTGAATTGGGTGGTACACTTTCCTCCAGAATCAGTGGTACACTTTCCCCAGAATATTCAGATGAGAGCTTTAATGCATGATAAATCCACTTTGATTATTCCTTGCTTAACTTGCCTTTTTTGAAAATGAATATTCTCTACCGCAATTAGCGGGGAATTTATCCCTCAAAGATTTAAGCTACAAATATCTACTGTTGTTCTGAAATATCCACAACCACAGGAGCCAGCACACACCTGCAGTTTGGATGCTGAGGCGGTTCAGTAGCACCGCTCGGAAACTCGTCACCGATCTCTCTGATTTCCTGATCGTTCATTTCGCATTCTTCGCTAACGAGATCATCCCCTGCCGTCAGCCATTGCACCTTGACATCGAGGCTCGTGTCTTTCGCTTCGGTGTATGCTGCAAGATTACCCTGAACATCTGCAAAAGCGGTTTCTGTCCTGGCTATCATCATCGCCCTATCTTTCGAGAACCCTTGATTATCTACTAGCTCGTTTCTTAGCTTCTGGTTACTCCACCCGTCTGTCATTGCGTTACTTACATCGCACCGGATCATGTCGCGCGTTGACTCACTGATACTCCATTCCGCATCTGGATTCGTCACCAGCTCACCATCGATCCACTTCATCCCTACCAGTTCAGCTGCCCTGTCTGCAGCCCATTCCTCGGCACGTTCATTGGCGAGGGTTATTACGTTTGCGTCTGTCAGTTTTATTTGAGCTGCACCTGCCTTGACTCCTTCTTTTGCTATAACAGCAAGAGCTTCATTCAGTTCAGGTACCAGATCGGAAAAGTCAATATCTATTTCTGAGAGAATCTTATCTGCTCTTTCATAGGAATCATCGGCCTTGTTCACTGCCGAATACAGTTTCACAGTCTGTTTAATGATCCCTTTGCTCTTCTTCGTCAGGTAGCCTGCGACCAATTCTTCAAGCTCAACCTGCAGTTTCAGTATTTCGGGCCGGTCACGCTTAAGCGGTGGGATGGAGTGAGCTTTTTTTTTTCGAGGTTGGCCGTTGGCTCCTCTGTTGTTGCATCTGGTGACTTCGGATCATCCGGCACTGGATTCCCATTTCCATCAACAGGAGCTGGTGGAGGCGATGGTGGGGCTGGCTTGCGTTCTTCTTTCTGTGCCGGGGTGAGAGGTGGGAGGCCTCTTGCAATCCGCGCCTCATCAGCGTCAAGCACTCCAGAAGCAATGTCGATCTGGTCTGCCTGAGCTGTCTGCAGCTTTATGGTTGCCTCTTGTGCAAGGTCTGGATCACGGCTATCAACCCACTTCAGCATCAAATCATTGTACCCGAAATACTTGATGATGACATACTCAACCAGTGACGAAACCCATCCAAGAATAGGAGTCAACCCTTCGCTTACTGCCTGATCTTGCGCTGTTCCGGCAGTAGCACGGTTCATCTGCTTGATAAACTGCTGGTTTGGAACACTGAAGGCATACGTGATGATCCTTGACAGCCATTCATCGTACTCATCTTTCAGCAATCCCTCTTTGGTGTTGATTGACTGCACTCCACCGGGAATGAACTTTGCTTTCCGCCTGTTCGCAGAGTTGCCTGAAAGAGTCTCATTCCACCATGTCTGGAACTTATCAATCTGCTTGATGTCCCAATCCGGCGGCAAAGTGAAAATGGAGTCTGGCGTACTGCCCTCCGTGTAATACTGAAGCTGACTCAACTGCCTGCGTAACGCGATATTGATAGTCATGACAATCTGTTCGACAGGACTGAAGCCGTAAATCTTGTTCGTCCTCCTGTTTCTCGGTTTATAGATAAGCTCATCACTGGTAAAGTCTCCTGCAGGAACACCTTTAAGCACTTGCTGGTATGCTGTTTGCGGCGGGATCGGAGTACGTCCATCCAATCCGATCTTTCTTGAAATCGTAGCTCCATCGATAAGATCAAGGGAGTACAATTTGCCTCCTCTTGTGAGGCGGGGATAAATGGCTGGAGCATCAATAACCAACAAATCCTCCAGCGCCATTCTCAGCCATTCCTGCCAAGTGTGTTCTTTATCAGGTAGCGCCAAGAACTCCTGAATAGTCTTGCATCGGCTGTCAGGCTCACTCTTGTCTTTTGGAACAATCTGGAACTGAAGAGAGCAAACAAGGTCTTTGCGGGTCTCGATAACAAGCCTCAATATGTCCAGGTTATCTGCGACTGACCGGAGCTGTGCAAAGGTTATCGGCTCTGCGTCTCTTGGTTTGATATTGACATTAACGCCGACAGGATAATCAAACTGCCGACCAACAACCTCTGGTGGAGCCATGACCGCGATCGGCTCTCCTGGGGCCATCCACTGCTGCGAAGGGTCGATGAACTGACCACCCCTGATGACGGTTTGCAACATGAGGTCGCTGATCGGTCTTTTTATCTGGTTTTCCATCTCGGAGTTTATTCTGTTACTCAAACTTTATGCAGCCTGCTCTTCCCTGCCCTTCCTTGCTTCTCGCTCGTAGTAGTCAAGCAGTCCTGTGGTTCTTGTTCCCAGAGTCATTTTATTGAATGCTCCGCCAGCTGCATCAATCTGATCCTTGTACTTACCATTCGGAAACAATCTCGCTTCATCCAGAAACGCCTTTGTCCATTCAGCTTTGAGGATCAGGACGTTTCCGTTTTCTACCTGTGCGGCAAACGGTTCAGCTCGTATCTCTTTACTGCCGGACACTCTCTCGACGTGAATATCATGGCCTGCAAGATTCAGAACGGTGTTCTCTGCCGACTCTTTACCTCCACTGCCAGGCTCTTGCTCAATCCACACTTCTGCCTCTTCTCTGTCAGCTACAGCACACTGTTTAATGACCACTTCTCGCCTTCCAGCACTCCACTGACCACGAACAACGTCCGCTATGATGAAGCGACCATCGTCTATTCTGTGCATCAACACGCCTGCTGTGAAACATCCTCCTCCATCAGTTCCTGCCTTATCCCAATACCGCACCGTCTGTTTAATCTTGCCCGGTATTCTGTCAACAATGGTGATCTTCTCTGCTTTGATCATGTCGCCATCTGCCAGAACTGGACTCTGTTGGTACAAGGCTTCCCATGATGTCGAAACCATCAATGCCTTTCGTTCCATCAGGAACTTCAGGCTCTTGTGTTCTGGAAACAGCGGCTCCCCTTCTTTCCGGTAATCTTCGTCCTCTTCAGCAATGGCTTTGTATTTCACGACCTCAAACCCGTGGTCGGTGTCTATCAGCCTGCCTGCGATGTCGTCGATGTGCCAACGTGTCATGATGAGGAGAAGAGCGCTATCCTCGCTGAACCGCGTAAAGAAGTCATCTGTGTACCAGCTCCATAACTTCTCTCGCATGGTCGGGCTGTTCGCCTCTTCACGATTTTTCACTGGATCATCAACCACCCCTAAATCCAGCGACTCTCCAGTGATCGGGCCGCCTATCGTCGTGTTCCTGAAATAGCCTTCATGCTTTACATACTCAAGCATTTCTCTTGTCCGGATTCCTTCGGACGAAGTCGATGATATGCGCGTTTCCGGGAAAATCATTCTGTAGATGTGACTGTCATACGTCCTCTGCAGGCGTAAGTTTGCTCTGGTACCAAGCCTCTCTGAATAACTGGCGAATATGCTTCTGCAGTCGGGACTACGGCCTGCTACCCATGAAATGAAATCGATAACCGATGTGGATTTTCCATGCTGAGGAGGTGTCGCTATGAAGAGTCGCGGCCTTTCTCCTGCAACAAAACGCTCATAGAAATTCTGGAGCTTGTACGCCAAATCTTTCTGAAACCAACCGGGCTTGAGTGACGGGTTCATCTGCTGCCGGTATATCCAAAAGTCTGTTCGCGCATCACGCAACAGCAGCTTCTTGTTGTGCAGTCTAACCGCCAGTTCATGATTACTGATCATACTTCACTCCCAGCATGATCGCTTCAGCTCTCAATGACTCATGGGATAATGGATCGTTTAGAGGTGACCCGTCTTTGCCGGTCAGTTCAACATTCGTTGTGTCCCTCCATACCTTCTTACGATTCTTCAGGAAGAAAATTTGAGCCGTGGTATCTCCAGCTTTATGGCATTTTTTCTTCTCAACATGCGTCGTCTGACCTACACCATCCTTGTTTATCGTCACCTTCGTCACCGTCTCTTCGTACTCGTACCCGAGAGCACTGCGGTAAAGGGCTGATTCCACCTTCAGATCAGCAACTTCTTTTCCGTCCTTGACCAGTACTTTGAACGCTGGATATTCTCTACCCAACGTGAGGAGAGTCGTTAAACCGCAACCGAGTCTTTCAGCGATCTTTTTATTATCGGCACCATTGCGACAGTCCGCTATGATTGTCTCTTCCTTGCCTTTAACCCACTTGAGATAAAGGTCCTCTGGCGGTCGCCCTCTCTTTGCCATTACGATAAGGCTTCGTCTCTCAATACCTCATCACATATCTGGATCATCTTTGCGAAGGCGATTGAATTGCTCTTGATACCATACACTTTCTTCACGTCCGTCATGGCCTTGATGAATGCCTCGAAGTCACCAACAACGACGGAACTATTCTCATCTATCTTGAGCGCTTCCAGCTCAGTCAAAACTCTCTTGATGTCGTTTGCTTTATGCTCAATGAAAAAGAACTTCATCTCTGTCAACTCCAGCTCACTGTCATTGATCGTCTGTGTCGGGATCTTCTCGAAGTCAATAAACTGGATGCCGTTCAACCCGGAAAACTCCTGTGCTGACAGCGTATCCATTTCCTTGTAGATGTCATGCAGCATTCGCATATCATCACGCCCTACAAGTGCGTTATGAGAAAGCTGGTAAGCAAGCTGGGTGTTCTTGTCCACTTCTTCAATGTAGAGGATGAGAATATAGCTGAGGCCTGCTTTTGTGGCTGCAGTCAAACGATGGTTCCCTGAGAGGATCAGGAACTTGCCGTCAGAACTTCTTTTCATGCCGAAAGGCAGCTGAGACAGAAAGCCATCAGCTGCAACATTGTGCGTCAGTCGCTCCAGCGTCTCTTTGTCCATGTAGTGCGCGTTCTTTTCGAGGTGTACGCAATCATCCTTCGGGCTGACGTAAGCAAGTTTGTACGGTTCAATAAGACCGTTAATGTCACTGAGCTTCGACCTTATTTCTTGAATTTCTGGCATGAGACGTTTTTGTCTTGTTGAACCATTGCGAATATGCTTGAGTAATAGACTCATCTTTGAACTTGCACGAATACATCAGCTTGCCCTTGTCTCTTCGGTCCAGCTCGAACACACTGCGGTACTTCATGGAAACAGCGTTGTCAGTGTAGACTGTTGTTTTCAGCCCGTCATAGTAGTGAGTGAGCTTCTTTGCTATAAACCGCCTGACCTCTTTTGTACGGAGCAGGAATAGAAGGAGCTTGCTGAGTCGTTTCGTCTGCGAGGGAACAACAAAATCACTGTGCAGATAACACAGTTCCATGGTCGACAGCATCTTGGAGAAAACAGCGAAACCGAAGGCTTTTCCGTCGGCAAAAAACATCACACCAAAGTCGCCACCGGCACTGTAGTTTACCCTGGAACTCATGAACAAATGTTTGAAATAGGTGATCTGGTCGGTGGCACATAGCTTGACCGTGATCTTCGTTTTCTCTGTCAGCACTTCCTCGTTTGAGAGTAGCTCAATGTCACTCTTGAACGCCTTGGCATTGCGCTCGTAATAGTAGCACTGACGGTTCTGGAGGGATGAATAAACGTAGAGGGAATGTCTGCCGGACCCTAACCGAACAACACCCGTCTTGTAGCCTTGGAGCGTCTCGAAATCCTGATCGCTGCAGAAGATGTTCTGATCGTCCTTAAGCATCTGGCCATAGAGCGCTTCCGCTGATTTCGGATCAAATATTTCATAGCTTGGCCGGTCATACTCAAACGACTTTTCAACGAAATCATAGATCTTCTCGTACCCTGCTTTGTAGGTGGGAGGGAAAGAAATACCGACGCCACCATCTTTGTTTTTTAGGAACCCGATAAAATCGCCAAAATCGAAACTCTTGATCTTAAAATCGAAGGCTCCTTTACCCAGTTTCTCCACAGTGCTTTCATAATACCGGGCGGAATCGGTCATCATCACGTCGTAAAAAGACTTCTGGTAATCGTTCTTTCTTGGCTCAAACTTTGAGAGTCGCATGGCAAACATGACCTGGATGAGCTTCTTGTACTTCGTCTCTGGCCACAGAGCAAACACATGCCTTAAATCTTCACTGGTGACGGTTATTTCAGTATCAGTATCAAGCACAACATCAGCGACCAGGCGGGAATAAAGAGAGACGTCGTTTGAGTGAACTTCACAGTCCATCTTTGCGATGACCTTATCAACAGAAAAGTTGCCTGAGCAACCGATGTAAAATTTCTTGTGTCCGGACTCATGAACAAGCCCCTGAAACAATGTTCTAACTTCCGGCGGTACTGAGCCTATAAACATGATTGAGACTTTTCGTTTTGCCCTTCATCCTCTTTGGAGCGGGATCGTGGATTTGAACCACCCCTCAGTCTTGGAAAGACTGCGTGCAACCCTTACACCTTTCCCGCTTAGATCAGTCGAATAAACTCAGTGTCTCGTCTGATGGTAAAACCTTTGCTTCGGTAACTGTGCGATACTCCTCTGACTCATATCCCCATATTACCAGCCAATCTCTTACCAGTTGCCGATGGCATAAGTCCTCTGGTTTTTCATAACACAACAGAATCGGATTGTGAGATATTGCATCAATCTCTTCCACCACTTCATTGACATTCAGCCGATCCAGAACGTCGCTGTAATACCGCCTGACGAAAGCCTCTCCTTCCATCTTGATGATGGAGTAAGGAGGTGCAAGTTTCTGGTATGTTCGCCCTGTAAAGTGCTTCGCCCACCTCGCGATACTGATCGGAGTCAGTCCTGCATCGAGATAAATTTTTTCGTTTGCAAAGTTGCCTGTGTAGATCATTGTCTTCTCCTCGTTTTAACGTTAACCAAACCTCCACATTAAAAATTAACTTATTATAATATAACATTTTAATAGGTTATTTAACGCTTTAAATACTCTTAAAGTCAGGCTGGTTAAGATGCACTGTACAAATCTTTGCAGTCGATTTTGTCCGCATCATTTTTTCCTCATGCCATCCTTTCCGGATATCAAGTCATCTACTGCCTGCTGCACGTATCGTTTCCGCATCAGTCCTTTAAATGCTTCCATCCCCTTCCTGCGCTTGAGGATCTCAATCGTTTTCTCGATAACGAATTCTCTGGTATAGCCATCGACGACAAAATCCTCATCTCTTGTTTCGCCAGTATAGACTGCTTGCCATGGTATTCTTTTCAGTTTATCTCTGTTCTCGAACGCACCTGTCGGCTGATCGACGATAAACCACATGCCATCGTAACGAATAACCTCCGCAAGGTTTTTTCCTTCCTTTTCATCCACATAATTGCGAGACCTGGAGAGCTTCACTTCGCCAGTATTGATGCTTTTCATTTTTTTCTTGAACGTCACAGGATTTGGATATGAAACTTGCATTGACAATCTTTTTTCGTGTCGGTTACGAAATATCCTTGAGTGTTTAACGAATGCACTTTGTCTGGTATATCTGACGCACTCGTGACGGCATTTAATCCTTGAAGTTGATAAAGGTTATGTCTGGTCAATTAAAACGGCAGGTCGTCGCTATAACTGTCATTTGCCACTGGAGATGGTTGCGATGATTGAGCCGCTGGCTGTCTGTATGGCTGATCCTGTCCGGCACTCTGCGTTTGATCGCTCTTACTTCCAAGCATCTGCATTTCGCTGATGACGATTTCTGTTGTGTACAGCTTCACTCCCTCCTTTTCCCATGATCTTGTCTGCAGTTTCCCTTCGACATATACCTGAGCGCCTTTCGTGAGATACTGTGCGCATATCTCTGCCAACTTTCCCCATGCCACAATTCGATGCCATTCAGTTTTCTCCTGGACGTCTCCCTGTTTGTTCTTGAACTTCTCGCTTGTCGCTATCGAGAAGTTCGTGACCGTTGTCTCCCCGGCTGCTCTGCTCTCTGGATCGTTTCCGAGTCTGCCGAGGATTGTGACCTTGTTAATTCCTGCCATGATATTTTTTGTTTAGTTGTTGGTATCATCCTCAACTGCTGCTCGTGCGCTTCCAGTCAACATATAACGGTCGAGCTCTACAGGGTCGAACACAAGTCTCCCAAAAGGTGAACGCCTGCCGGGGAATGTTTCAGGCTCAAGGCTGCGCTTCTTGTAGATTGTGGCGCGTGCAATCTTCAGCCCGTAGACCTCAAACAAGTATTGAATAGCTCCTTCAAGGGAAAGGGTTTTCTGCTGCCTTGGTTCTTTTGAGAGTTCCATGTCGTTTTTGTTTGTGGTTTATGAGGGTATTCGTTTTATCTCAGGACTCTTTCTAGTTGCGCTTCTGTCTCGGCTTCCTCAACTTTCCGCTCGGTAAGGATTGTCAAGTAAGATCCATCTCGAAACGTGAGCTCGATAAGCTCTGCGTTTGGGGTAATGTTCATTGTTGCGCCCTTCATGGCTTTGTCGCAGAAGTAGGCTTGATCTTTTTTTCCTTTACTCATTTCCGTTCCTGTTTGTGTCGGTTATTTGTATCTCTTCCATTGACCAAGCTGTTCCCTTTCCCTTGAGCACTCGTCATAAGTGAGCGCCACTCTTGGCGGCAAATCCAGTTTGTTGAAATGATCTGTCATCACTGCCAGTTTTCCTTTAAGATCAGCATTCCGGTAAAGCTGTTTGTGCTTGTCATCCATCAAATCAAAAGCTCCCTCGATCCACTCTATAGGGTACAGGTTGGAAAGCATATCAGTCATCGCCATCATGGAGCGGTAAAAGTAAGCGTCACGGACAATCACCTCTCCATCGGAACAGATCATCGTATTCCCGACGTCACTGAACTCACACTTCGACACTTCAGGCTCTTTCTGCCTCTCAACAGTCATCCTCGACTGAACATCAAGGATAATCCTGATCAATGCGCCTTCGTCAGGGAGAGGCATGTAACTCGTTCCGGTAAACTCCGTCTCTCTGCACTGGCGCATAACCGCCTTAAGTTCGGTGTCAGATACCAGATATTCTGTAAACACTCCAGCCAAACGATTCATATACGCCCTTGCCTTGATCGCCACGTCGTCAGGTAGCAAGTGCGAGTAAAACCGGGCCATCGCTTCTGTGTAGGTCTTGCCCTTCATTTCCTGCAGGCTGCTCACAGCCATCACGTGCTCTGATTGATGCGAGTGATTCTTGCGCCCATGCCTCTGAAGCGGCGAAATGGTCTGATTTAGTGAGCCCGAGAGCATCACGTTTTTCATTGCCGTTAAATGCTCCATTTCTTGCCTCTTGTTTTTTGGTTTCAGAAATCCATCGGTAAGCAGCAGAAGTCCAGTTTGTCATCTTGACTTTCCCAACCATCCAGCCTTTGCTGTCGTAAAAGTACCAGAACCGTCCAGCCTCTTCATTTGTCGACCCTTTTGAGATGAATAGATCAGCTGTTTCTCTTTTTTCTGGTATGGTGAAAACAGGCGTTTTCACACTATCTGTATTAAGAGTCTTCTTCTTATCATTCTTTACATTCTTGCATGTGGTCGCTCGTTGGTCGGTCGTTGGCCTTTCTGTTGGTCGTTCTGCTGGTCGATCAACATCTTTCTTCTCTTGGTAAGTGTTGTAATTATTAACAGTTATAACACTAAACTGGTTGGTCGTTCTGACGGCTATTTCGTTGGTCGTTTTTAGCTTGTTTATTGCGGTGCGAATTTCCCTTTCTGACAGTCCTGTTTGCTTCGACAAGAGCAATCTGCCGGTCAATAATTGGCCTCTTTTAAGGGTTATTCCTCTCCACTCAGTGTCCTTGTGTTGGGCCATCAAAACCAAGTGTATAAACAGACTTTTCGTGTTCGTGTCTGTGTACCACTCCCATTGGGTTATTTGCCGCTGGAGCTTTATGAAACTGTCGATCTCGATTGCCATCACTCAATGGTTAATTCGGTTCTTGGATTCAATGCATCCACCCGGTACGGCTCGAATACAGGGATTAAGTATTTCGCGCTGTCATCCGGCAAAAGACCCTCTTTCACCAGACAATCACAAAGGTTTTGCACAATATTAATCAGGTCAAAACGTCGATGGGTTTTCCGGTAAATCATGAATCTAATCCTCACAGGGTATCGCTTACCAAGCATTGATAACTGCCACTGCATTACAAACTTCGGGTTGTTCTTGATCAGATCCCTGATGCGCTTTTCGTCAGCTGCAGCCAGTTTGGATTTTACCGGAGCAAGGCACTTTTTGCCTGACTTTGATTTGAACGCTCTCTGCCGTCTGCTGTTCTTGCTGCTGATCAGCTCTCCAGGAAAAACGAAGGTTGTCGGTTCAGTCATCAAGTCCATGGGGATCCGGGTTGAACATATTCTCAAGGTCTATAGCCAAGATGAAAATCAGGCTACATGCCGCATGTGCCAGATGATGTATTCCGCTTTCTGGATCGAGCGCTTCCCCGTCTCGAAAGGATTCGATGTGGCGGAATGCTGCCGCTATGTACCGAGTTTTCGGTTCGGTGATACGCCAGTTATTGTCGCCGTACTTCGATGATCCGAAGGTGAACACTCTTGCGATTGCCTTGAGCGCTTTGACTGGTACCAGATCGTAGCGGAGTTTTTGTACTCCTTTCCCATCAAAGCCGTCGTTCTTTTTACCGCTCTCCGACTTATCGTGCGTGTATCGGTATTCGCTACTCATGCTGCTATCATCTTTTTATTTCGCTCTGCTATGCAATTATTTACGATTCTAAGGCACTCATTACGAGCATCATCAACACTATCAATCAGGTAAGTATTTGGAAAATGGAACGCAAAACAGTTGAGGTATACCATGATTCGGTACCGATCTTTAGTCTTGGTTTTCTGCGCTCTCATCCGATCAAGAGTAAGAAGCTCTACAGGCAACTCAACGGAATTTATCTGCAGGATAAAGTCATCAATCGTCTTTGTCGTTTCACCAGGGACTCTTCCGCATCGGCTGCGGCGTACTAATCCTGGAGCACTATCGCGATTTTTATAAGCCCTGTCAGCTATTCTTGCTCCTGATGTTCTGGTTACATCGAGCGCAATACCTTTAGACCCTCCGATCATGAGTCTATCCATCTTTTGAGTATCATAATCTGTCCACACGCCATCTTTGCCATCTTTTACGATTGCGTATTCTGCTATACATCTCATAGTGATAACTCTCCTTGATTTTCATTTCCTTTGTTAAGCCCTAAATCTTCTTTGATATTCTCAATCACTTTCTGAGACCTCATCTCACTGCTCTCAATCTCAGCCCTGATCCACATTTCAAACCACCTTAACTGATCAGCTGGAGGAAGTTTGTAGAGCAAGATCAGGAACACGCGCACCTGATCTTTTGTCTGCCTTCCATTCATGCGTTCATCTTCTCCATTAGGATGAAAGCCAATTCCCTTGTCGCTGTAATGTCGCTAAGGGCGTCATGCGCCTGGATCTCGATGCCGAAGTACTCACAGACGCTGGCCAGTTTATAGCTTGGCAGAGATATTGATCCCTTGTAGTCCATTATTGATAGGAGAGACAGAGGATCAATTGCTTTCCAGTTTAGGTATGATCCCAAACCATACTTGTCCATCTTTTTGAACATCACCTGAAGGAAATCAAGATCGAACCGGACATTGAACCCTGCAGGATAGTACTTGTCGTTCTTGTCGAACTTCGAACACCTCTTGTTAAGGAATGCCTCTATCATCCGGCAAGCTGTAACGTGAGGCATGAAGCCTTTGATATCCTTTTCCGTGATGCCTGTGACGTCAAGAGCTGATTGTTCGATAACAGCCCCTGCGTGGGGCTGCATCTTTATGCTGAGTTGATTAACGACCTCGCCGTCAATCTCTATAAGACCGGCGAACTCAATGATCCCGTGGATTTTTGGATCAAGGCCAGTTGTTTCAACGTCAAACCAGAATACTTTCTTCAAGCTGCTACCTCCCTAAGAGGTACTTCACTGAGCTTTGCGATTATGAAATCACCCATCTCTGCGGTGTTTACAGCAAATTTCTTTCCAACCCATTTCAGTTGCTCTTCGGAAAGGTTCCGGTTTTTGCACATGTCATCAATGGTATTCGCCTGATCATCAGTCATCGCCTCCTTTTGCACTATTGGGGCTGGCGGTGGAGGTGGAAGAGCCTGCTGTTTTGCTGGCTTTAGCTTTTCCGTTGGCTTCAGATCATCATTTTCCGCCTGATCCATTTCATCACTTGTGTAGAGGCCTGACATTTCGTGAGGGAACGCTGTCCGGAGTGCAAGAGCTTCAGCGCACTTTGCGATCATGACATCGCCCTTTGTTCTCCACATCATTGTCAACGATCCGTCTTTCTTCTTGGCAGCATAGCTTGAGAACCTTGCAACCCGGTAAAGCGGCTCTATAAACCCTGACTTTACAACTCCAACCTTAGCGGCTAATGGCTGCTCCTCAGATAGCCATATATCCTTCCACACGCCATCTTTTCCACACCACATGATAGGCGTCTGCCCTCGGTACTTCCCTGTCCTCTCGGCTATAAGACGAAGGCCATCGATTGAAACCTGTACGCCAACAACTTCTCGTCTTGTCTCGTCATCCCATCTTTTGATGGCATATATCTGCCTGGCAAAAGGATCAAGCCCTGTCCGACTGCACTGATACAGGAATATTTTAAGCTCATCATCACTCCCGTTTTTGATGATCTGTGACTTGATCAGATCGACCTGGTCCTTGTTGAACTGTCCGGGGAGCTGTGAGGATTGAGTTATTGCACCCTCATGCACCGTTGCCATTGCTGTTGATTTTTCACTCATTGTCTCTCCTCGGTTTGATTGTTGATTATTTCCACATCATCCATCTGTTCTCTTGTCTTGTCCGGATCGTCCATTTCATATTTGCGGAGCCCGCTGTATTGCGTCTCCCCCCAAAAGGACGTGCTCATTTGCCGGTCGAGCATCCGTTCATAGCTGCTGCTCAAAGCTTCGCCACCTTCTGCCTAATAGCGGTAGCGATATCCGCCAACTCTGCCGCTACCCATACAGATATATCGAACCCATGCGGAGTGCGTAAATTCGGTATTGGGAAGGAGTCAAGGTTATGAGCGAGGCTCAGTAAGATTTCTGAGTCTGAAAGTGCCGGAGTTTCTACCGTGGGGACTGTTGGGAAATCATCTTTAAACGCTGCAGCCTGCTCAGCCGCAACCCTCTCAGCGTCAATGCCTGCTTGTTGTTTGGCGATTAACCTGCGCTGTCTCTCAAGCTCTTCCTGAGCTATCCGCAAGTCGGCCTGCGCTTTTACAAACTCTGTCGCGTCAGCTTTTGCTTTTTCATAAAGAGCGTCTCTCTCGGCAGCTTCCTCATCAGCTTTGATCTGAGCAAGCCTCTCTTCCTCGATCCTAACCGCATCAAGCCTTTCGGTCTCAATCTTTGCTTCAGCCTGTTCACCTTCATAGAAAAATGTGGCACTTGCAAGAGTATCGGCATACTCCTCGTCGCCCATGTCACGAGCGTCTATAAAGTCCATGGTAATTCCTACGGCAGCAAAGGCGGCTACCCTATCAGTAACCCGTTTGAAGGTTGCCTCCTCGCGTTCCCGTCGCTCATTTTCAACGATCCTGTTGATCCGATCTTCCTCTGCCTGGAGAGGGTTCATAACAGCATCGAGCCGGTCAGTTATCTTTTTCTCTGCTGCGATCCACTGCTTCTGTACCTTCACAGCATCCTCACGACCACTTTTGCAGACCTTGACGGTTCTTGTCCTCAGCCCCTTTGCTTCAAGCCTTGTACCTCTTACCAGAGCAAAACCAGCCTTATCATCAACTCCATCTACTGTCAACCCAATCGCTCTTTTTTCCAGATTAGCAAGTACCTTTTCCGTCAGGTTCTCGCGGAGAAGAGCTTGATTAGGTAATTCTATATCTGTACTGATCCCGGTAATCATCGGATTTGATGATGTCGCGTCCGCGTCCACAATATTGTTTTCCCTTATTGCCGTGTACTCTAAGCAGTCCGGGCAATCCTGATCATTTTTAAAACTCATGGTATTTCCTTACTTTTAGCAGATGGTTAGATTTTGTTCTGAAATCCTGACGTTAGCGCGTTGGGATTTCGTTTTTTCCCGAGGTCACCCTTCACCCAAATAGGCGATGGAGCCGTTATGCCGGTCATCATCAAAAGCCATTTCTTCCTGAGCATCTTCAACCGCCATCGACCTTGTTGACACGATCTCGCCGGTATCAGTCCTCACTATCGAAACGGTGCATCTGATGTAATCCCTCTCCTCCACAACTTCGACCAACCGTATTTCAAAACCCTGCTTAATGATTTTTGCAAGGCTACGGACATCGAACACCTTGCTGTCGATTTTCTCTTTGAACTCCTGACCTGAAGCCTTCTTCTCCTCTTCAAGTATCTTCAAGTCCTGAACAAATCCAGACAGGGTAAACCCTCTCTCTATTTTCTCAACATCTGTGAGCCTGCAGTCCAGCGGTAATGCTCTTGCCATTTTTTCCTTTTCGTTTTGATTGTTGATTAAAGCGTTACTTCTCTGCGCTCTTTCTTGATAACCTGCAACACTTCCAGCACCATAAATCCCACTGCGACAGTCTCGAAGTGTATCATGTTTGATCTCCGTTTAGCTGATTGTTGATATCCCCGATATGGTATATCGTCCGTCCGTCTGCCATCTCTGTTATCGTGAAGTCCTCTGCTGTGAGCGGTAACCCTGTTTCGGGGTGGTATCTCAGCACGTCATTGCCTTGTAAGATTAAAGTCATGCTGCAATCTCCTGTCTGGTTTTTAAAGCTCTAATGTCTTCCGCTATCTGATAAAAGCGTGCTGATATGCTGCCAAGTGCGTATCGCTGAGATTCTGAAACTGCTATAGCCTCCAAAGCATCACATTTAGCCGCTTCAAGAAGAGCTTTCAAGGCATCAAGCTCGATCTCTTTATCAGACGTGATCGGATTCATTGGCATCTTCCATTCCATTTTCATTCTCCCTGTTAAGTTTGATTAAGCCACTGTTTTCCAACCACCTTGAGATAACCGGCAAATAAGCGCCTCGATGTCCTCTGATCTCCATGCGACCGACCTCTCTGACAACTTTACCGGCTTCGGATACCTGCCTTCTTGGATCCCTGTGTACCAGCTTGATCTACTTACCGGGATAATCGGTGCGATCCCTTGCTTGCGGTCTCCTATGATCTCTTGGAGGCGGTAGAGTCTTGATGATGGTTCACTCATACAGCTTTCCTCGTTTCGGTTAGGATTCGCTTTTTCTCTGAGACAGATACCAATGCCGTCATTCCGTCTTCAAAAATCATTACTTCTCCTTTCCGGTTTGTAACCGGCACTAAAATTTCTGGTTCCGATACTCTGTCAAGGTCTTCCGCGATAACTCTCTTTTTCCCGTTTGGGAGAGTTCGGACTAAATAGTCCCCTCTCTTGACTGCTGCTAAAAAAGCCGGATAATTCATCCCCAAGTATCTTGCTCCTTCACTGAACTTCATCATTTGCACCCGCGCCGTTTGCGTTGGTTCCATTTTTTCCCTACCTTTGGTTTGGAGTTATTTGATTTTCAAAAGCTCATCATTCTAACTGGTGGGCTTTTCTTTTTTACTTCTCAACATTTATCCTGCTGACGGTGTTTGATCGCTTTCCGACATTCTCTATACTTGCCAACACCCTAACTCTTAAAGCCTTATTCTCTCTCAGCTCCTCAGCCTCCTGTTCTTGTTTAGCCAGTTCACGTTTCATGATTTCGGTGTGACACCTTATAGCTGTCGGCTCATTCCTATACACCCTCATCCTTGCAGCCTCAAGCGATAACTCTTTTCCCGATACCCGCTTAATCTCGTTCACTAAATCACTCACGCACACTATAGTGGGCTTTCGTTTCCTGCCGCCTGCGAGAACTTTTATACTGCCCATCTTTGTTGTATATTTGTACTATTACTGTTCTTGTTTTGTTGCATACAATTTAAAGAATATTATTTAAAATTCAATAACTTTCTTTAAAAGAAGTGAAATTATTTTAACTATGCTTTTGTCTGAGCCACAAATCGGCGACAACCTGAGACGTATTTTCGCTCATACAGGCTTATCCCAAAAGGATTTCTGTACTAAATCAGGGATTGATTACGCCAATATCAGCAACTACATGAAAGCCAAAGGCAATAACTTGCCGTCCGCAAAAGTAAAGAATATTATTGAACTTGGTTATAACGGCACATGGTATCTGACTGGCGTCGGTGAAATGGTCAATAAACATATTGACAAGGAAGTCCTCGCGCTTGCAGAGATAGGACGGAAGGCTCTTGAACTGCGGGATTTGATGAACGAATATTCCTTGGAAAAAGTGAAAACTTTTAGCGCAAATTTTGACTCCAGCTCAGCTCAGCTGGACCAGAACCGCGCCGCGCCAAGCCGAAGCGAAGCGAAACGAAAAAAACCTCAGCCTGCAAATGAGACTGAGGCTTTAGATGATACCATTTATCCGATAGGGCCGGAGTTTACGCCATCAGAGCTTGCCGGTTTTCAAGCGCAAATAGAATCAAGGGAAAATTCACGGTGAACAACGCGCACCACTCATGATGTCTGGTCACTCGCACATCATCCTTATCGATATATATCTTGCAATAACCCCACACGCCGACAGCATAAATACCGACGGTCTCGACGTGAGTATCCCAAGACAAACAAAACAAGCATTTTTTACGCATAATTTATGGGTTACTATGGATCAAAGGGTTCATAATATTGTGTTAAACGAATTTTTAAGTGCAGGTTAATTCTTTTGTGCGCTTATATAGCATAAATATCTGCCGTTTGAACCTCTGTATATTGATATAATTTTCTGAATGAACTTGAATTGATCCGCGCCAACTAAAAAAGGAGATGCTAAATGAAAAACCCCGGTGGAGTGCCGAGGCTTTTTATAGTATAGATGGCTTCTAAAGTTTGGATTTTTCGTCCTCAAATAAAATCAAGGGTTTGCGGGATTCAGGAAAAAGGCAACGGGAAAATTCATCAAGGCAGCGCAGGAAGGGGCAGCGATGATCAATTCAGCGACATTGCAGACAGAGCTTAACAAGCAGCCTGCGAGGATTGCTCTGCCGGAAGATGATCTAATCGAGAAGATTGATAAAGAGCTAAGCAAGAGGAAGGCGGCGGGGCAATTAGTCTCGACTGTCAGTATATAGCTAAATTATAGAAATAAGAAACTTAGCTTTACATACAGCTGGTTATGCAACAAGCCAGCGTCCAGACACAAAACTCAGAATTCAATTATTTAACAGCGCATTCAGATTTTTGTGCATTATAGATTTTACTTCCTCAATAGGAATGACCCATATTTCACTCAAGGAAGTACAAACATCCATAGCTTCCCAAGGCATAACAGGTTTTCCATTCAGAATGGCAAATGGCCCATCAGATTCTGGAAATATCAAGTATTTTGGAATTCTTGATATTAAATCTTTCCCCTTCTTGCTGTAAACCATTAACGGATTAATACTGAATCGGCACTGCATATCAATTGCTGCTTGTAAATCAGTAATTGATCCTGTAAACCAATGTAGAATTGGTATTCCGGAGTTCGGGTATTTTTTTAAAATTTCAAGAACCTTTGCAACCGCACCTCTGGAATGGATACTTATAATGCGACCGCCAGCTTTCTGGCACTCTTTTATTGTTTTATCAAAAATCAGTTCCTGTTGTGGCAGTGCTTTTAAATATCCTGCAGAGCCATCGATACCTATTTCCCCTATAAAATCAGCTTGTGGAATCAATGCTATAAGAAGATCGAGTTCATTAAATTTCTCAACAACGATTTCCGGATGCAAACCAAGTGCTACCTTGATATTATTATAGCCAGAAAAAACTTTCCTTGTTGCCATCCACGCACGAGGACTTGTAGTAACCGCAAGGGTGAAACTGTTGATACTGTTTACCTTTGCAAGAATATCCATCGCATCTTTGTAAAGATCCAAATGAGTATGCAAATCCATCATAACAAACCGTTTTCTTTCAAAAAATCTTCAATTTCCTTGAAGCCTCTTGTTATAACGCCTTCAAAATTATTTCTCTTGTCAGTATCTGCAAAAAAGAGATTGCTTGAAATAAAATTATGAATACCTACTTGGCTGATTTTGTGGCAGGCTTTCGCCATAGCACCCACATCATTTGGACCATGCATCAGGCCAGCAAATGATAAATTATTAAATTTGTATCCGTTTGTTGTGATGTCAACGATCTCGGCTTTTAAAAAAGCAGCTCTTCTCACCATACAGGGTACACAGCGTCCACAATGTTGCATTGTATGAACCCTATATTTCCCACAACTCACTGATTCATTTATCAATTCACATAAAAGGCTTCTATTTCTACATTCATACATAAGCTCCCCTTTCGTTTTAAGCTGATATGGTGAAATCAACTGAATGCCGATGTCAAGCTTCGACCAAATATTCTGGATGCCAGCCAGATATACAGGGTGCGTCGTCTTTGTACTGAAGCTTCCCATGCGACCTGAATTGAGAGGTATGTTTAAGCTGATGAAACCATTTTCGGGAATGAAAACTTTAACAGGACCTTCATTTTGTGTATTGATTGCGGAGGATGCCAAGGCAGCAAATGCAAAAAAGACTATTGATCGACCCCTGGTTGAGCCTTCCGATTCTCCACTAGGCGGATGAATCTTGTGACTCCACTGGAAGTGAGCACTTTCAGGTCTTATTCTTTTAGCGTATTCTCTTTGCGTTGTAGCATCACCTCTTACAATCTGGGAAACAAAAATTGGTTTGTGATTATCTGAAGTCAAGTCAATTGCTCCAACCAAACTATCTATTCCTCCTGACAACAAAGAAACACAATCACAATCATATTGCTTGATATTCTTAGCTTTGGGGGGATTTACACCACCATCTTTGAAAGTTAAATACCAAAAATCACCTGTCAAAAACTTTAAGGTTTTCTGTAGGGTAAGCTTTACTGGTTCCCATACCGATGGTTCAGAAAGATGAACAGTGAGATCTATTTGTCTTGTCCAGCCGTCAGCACTCGTCTTTCTATGAATGGAATTATCAGCCGCAGCGACAGAGAGGGCAATTGTGGTAAAATCCCAAACTGCAACCGAAGGACGAAGTCCTGCACGTTCTATATCTTTTTTTAGTGTGCGACCGAAATATCCCACATTATCACGTTGAGGATTGGAGTATGTAGAGAAATATTTTTTTTCACCATCCATTTGCTGAGGAATGAGGTTTTCTGGGGCGCAAATAATTTTTCTCATATTTCCTCCTCAAATATTTCAAAGGTCAGCCTCAATGCCGATTGAAGTAGGTTGTTCATTTCTTCTTTAGATGGATTTGGCGTGCTTGCTCTAAGCGCTTGAATTTGGGCGGAAATTTCAGACTTCAGATACTCTCGCATGTCATTCATTCGAGAAACAGCTTCATAGGGAGAATATTTTGCACTCTCAAACAATTGGCCAATATCAAGGTCAAGTCTATTAAATGCCTCATTAGCCATAAACAATTCAATTACTGTCCAGATGCTGTCATTGTCCATTTTCATCAGATCAACTTCTGGATTGATTGTCAACAACTCAGACATGGCTTGAGCCATCGAATCTTTGCAAGACTCTTCCTCAAGACTGCCACCTGAAGAAATAACCTGAACAATAATTCGATCGGCGATTTCATAGGCCGAAAGATTGTTCGCTGTAAGTTGGTTTACCCAATCCCTGACATTTATATCCGAACTTTCGCGAATCCCTTGAAGAAAATTAAACAGCCCAGCTCCAGCAGATGTAGATGCCCGCATCCTTCTTGCAACGTTCGCAGCACCACCCATCCCTTTACGAGAGTAGCTGCCTATTGCTTTTTTAAGTGTACCTCTGTCACCACTGCTTACATATTCACCCAAATATCGCCTTGCGTTACCAAAACGCCGTGGTGGGGCCATTTCAACAGGTTGAGTGACTGGTTCGGTTTGATGATTACCAAGATCAGATTCTTCTCCAGAAATATTTTCCAATGGAGAACCTATTTCAGAGGCAACTGAACTCAGCCATGGTGGATCGAAAGAAACTCCTGATGCCGGACCTGAACTTGACGATGAAGTTCCCATTATTTTTTGCTCCTATTTGAGAGTATAGCCTTCTTGACTGTAAGCGGTGAAGTCTCATCTATTTCCCAGCGACCTAATATCTCCTGAGCCCAGGATTCATTTCTAAGAAGCGGAATCAGGCTGACCTGTCTTTTGGTTGCAGGAATTTCGTCAAGCAATGAAAGGAATGATGAAGCAAGTTCAGGAAATGCTTTGGGCAAGTGTAATGCTTGAGTGATTACTGTTGAGTCCCACTGTTGATTTCTCACTTTGCGTTTCATTCTAGAGAGAATTTTGTCAGACTCAGTTGCGCCAATTAATTTTATTTTTTCAATCAAAGGTTGAAATATACCCTGCGCTTTACATAGAGCAGTTAGTAGCTCTCTTCCACCAGGCGAAAGTTCATCAAAACTGGCGATAGATATTGCTTTATCTCTGCTCAAATAAAGTAATGGACGTAAATCAATGTCGGCCAAAGGAGGGCTCAGTTTCAACCAGTCCGCAATAAATGGAACCCTCCATGAATCATGCGAAAAGGTAAGATCTTCAGCTTTGGCGATCTGACCTTCTAATTGGTTCAAAAATTTTGGTTTGCCGTCATCACTCTCACCAACTTGCTTAGCCAAATATTCAAAAGCTGAAGCTGAAGCACATCTTTCAAAAAGTTGAATCTTAACCAACTCCTCGAATGCAACACTCATTCCTTGTGCTTTGGAAATAGATTCACGAATAATGAGATTATTTAAAAACCTTTTTATGAGTCTCGGATTTCCAGCAATATGGTCAGACGTCGCCATGATATTGGCAAGCTGATCAGCTAACTCAATCTGCTTTGAAAGTTTAGATGCCGAATTGCCATAGGCTTCTTCGATTACTTTTTTTGTCAGTCCGCCAGCCCAAGATTTTTTGATTGCCCCAACAATTACATCTTGTCCTTGTTGTTTCTCTTCTTGTGTAATAATGTCACGGCGTTGTGCTAAGTCAGCTAAAAGCAATATCAGGTAGCCCTTGACCTCATTTGCTCCAAGTCGAGGAACCCTCAGAGGTATTTGTATAAGTTTATCAAAGTAACTGGTGACAAGTTCATCGCTGAGATCAATGTTGCCAAAGTGTGATCTGACTGCATTGCGAATCATTTGCTCATCTGCGGCAATGATGAATGCTGTTTGGGGTATGAATAGCAGTAATCTCATAGCCTCAAGCGTCGCAATAGCTGTATGCGGGAGGCAGCGGTCAAGATCATCGACAAGAACAATCAGTGTTAACTCGAGACTTTTCAGAATATCCTGAAAAAGCACCCGCAGAGCGTCTATTTCTTTAGGTACGGATTTCTCTTCTTTATCATTAAGAAGTTTTTTGATATCGGGCTCGATTTGAGTGAAAGACTCTTTAATCATGGAGATATCTTCCTGACTCGGATTTCCTTTTTGGCTAAATAATCCGCTAATAGCACCCATGAATGCCCCAACTGGACCAGCAACTACTCCCCCAGTAATTATTCCTGAGGCAACGGGAGCTACAAACTTTGCCGTTCTCAACCAATTGATGCGCTTGATAAATATCATAGCTTTATCAACGCATGTCTTTTTTAATTCAGCTTCTTCCATGATTTTATCGGCGACTTTCTGTAAAAGAGCCATCCGAGCGTCATCATAACCCTGATATAACCATGCATTGAAATCGATGAAGATGTAGTTTTTCCCACCATCAAGTGCCTTAAGTGAATCACCAATCATTTTTACCAATGACGATTTTCCAACTCCCCAACTTCCTGAAACACCAATAGATACAGGTTCTCCGTTACCATCTTTGATCATTTGAGCAGCAGTATCTGCTACAACTTTAAAATTCAATAAGTCTTCTGTTGTTTCGATATCATTCCACATATCTCTAATGCTTTTATGTTTTTATATAAACTTAACTAACGGCATAAATGATAGTTATGAGTTCCCGATTACAAACGTAATCTTCGCAAAAATGAGCCTTCGCGGTATTGATCATCAAAATTACCTCATACTGCATAGCCTGATCTTTTTCTTCCAGAAAAAAAACTTATACCCTTGTCCATAGTAATTTATTACATCCATTTCCCAGCATTTCTGCGCTAAAAATCATTGAGCAAAGCGATCATCTGATATTTTCAACATGCGTTCTCAGTAGACCTATGTGTTTTCATATTTAATTATGATAATGTAGTGCGACGTGAGGTTGCATAGGTGAATTGTCCGGTAAAACGGACCCGTTGTTCAGTCAGCGGAGCCCACCGACATATGCAAAAGGAGCAATCCTTTTGTGTGAAGCCGTCGGAAAAGTACCCGCAGGAAACTGTAGGCCACCGAAGTGGACTTTGATCCAGTGCCTAAGCAGAAGGAGTATGTGCATAATTTACATTTTTCTAACAGTTAACAATCAAGCGAAATCGCATACTTTTTCCAATATTTTTGTATATTTCACAATGTTTTTATAAAATTTTGCGATAAAAGTCAACTTTTACATCGAATATTAGATTATTATGCAAGATGAGTGGGAGCTAAATCTGTCATTAGCGAGCCGTTCTGCCTTTAGCAAGTTTGAGAAAAACCATAGCAGAGAGTATGCTTCGTGCTTTAACAATCTTAATAAGATAATCGAACTCCTTGAGGATGGACATACAGTAATCAAGCTCGAACGTAACCCCAGTTTTTTCAGATCAGAAGGGAAAGGTGTTTACCGGATAGCTCAGACAGGCGTTGTTAGCGCAAAAGAGACGAGGCTTTATGTTTACCCTGTGGAAAGTGAAAAAATCATATATGTGCTTGGTATAGGAACGAAAGAAGGCCAAAATTCAGATTTAAACGAGGCTCACAAAGCAGTAAAAGCTCTAAAGAAATAAAATTAGACAATAATTGATAAACTGTTGGGGGCAATAGTAAATGGAAGACAGCATGAGATTTAGATCGGTTGCAGATGCTGCAGCTTTTCTTGCCGGCGATGATGCCGTAAAGAATCTTGTTGAGGAAGAAATTGATCGCAGTCAAATTGTCAATAGCCTTTTACGACTCAGGTTAAGAAAAGGAATTTCTCAAAAAGATTTGTCTAAACGCATGGTATGCGACTCGAGCAAGATTTCAAGAATGGAGGCTGGAAACGATTTGCAACTTAAAGTTTGTGACATCAAGCAATATGCATCCGCACTGGGCGTTGATGTGAATATTATTTTTGAAGACAAGACGCTTCCTGTCGCAGAACAGATTAAAAGTCATGTTTATTCTATCCACGAACAGCTTGAGCAGTTAGTCGGGATAGCAAAACAAGTTGACGGCGATGAACTTATCATTGGAAAAATCAATGCTTTCTATGGAGAGGTCTTGCTTAATTTCATGTTGAGATTTAGCGATAGCCACCAAAAACTACGCATTGTTTCCGGACATGAGATCACTGAACAGCATGCGCATGAAAAAAGGATTCTTGAAAAAGATTCATCCAAAGAGCATTCATGCTGTTGATCAATAAACACCCATTAATAAAATCCCTGGAATATCTCCGGGGATTTTATTGTCATTTTCCTAAGTCATTTCACCACCCTCACCTTTGCTGTGCGTTCAATACTCTCCTTCCGCCTTTACGCCCTTGATCTTCTCCAGATAGTCTGACCAAACCTGCATCATCCTTGTCCGTTCTTTGAGGTGCTTCGACCTGTTGTATGCGGATCCCAACCGGTCAGGAACTCGGTGCCCCAGTTGCGCCTCAATTGCATCCGGAGAGAAATTCAGTGTTTCGTGCAGCATGGTGCGGGCTGTTGCTCGGAAGCCGTGGCCACAAACCGTTTCGCCATCCCATCCCATTGTTCGCATGGCCTGATTTACCGAGTTTCCGGACATTACTCTCGATGCTGCGCGTCCAGGGAATACAAACTGGCTTCGGTTGGTAAATGGATGAAGCTCTTTCAGTATCGCAACGGCCTGGTTGGACAGCGGAACTGCATGCACCTGACCTTTCCTTTTCGCCTTCTCCTGCACTGTGAGTTTTGTATCCTCTGTTGGCAGATTCCAGATACCTTTATCAATGTCCATGTCGGCCCATTTCGCATTACGCAACTCTCCGGGCCTGACAAAAAGCATGGGGGCGAGCTTCATAGCGCACTTGACAATAAATGTTCCAGCATAAGTATCGATATCGGCAAGCAGTCGGCCAAACTCTGCCGGATCAAGTATCGCTGCCATGTTTTTCTTTTGCGGCTTCTTGAGCACCCTGTTCAGCCCTGCAGCAGGGTTGCTGTTAACTTCCGGAATATTACTGATCAGCGCGAAAGTAAATATCTGGCCAATAATTGTTTTTATCCGGTGGGCTGTTTCAAATGCCTGGCGTGACTCAACAATCCGCAAAGCATCCAGAATATCCCGTGTCGTTATATCGGATATCAACTTACTGCCAAGTGGCGGAAGAATATCTCTCTGAATCCGGGATAAAACCGTCCTGGCATGGCCTTCTGTCCATTCTGTTGATACAACTCTAAACCACTGCATCGCAACCTTTGCAAGAGTGTTTTCCTTGACCTCCTGATCATGCTTCTCAACTGAGGCGATTTTATTTTTTTGTTCTTTTGGATCGATACCGTCAGCAAGCAACTCCCTTGCAGCATCCCTTTTTTCTCTTGCCCTTGAAAGGCTTACAATCGGATAATGCCCAAAAGAAATCAGCTTCGGTTTCCCGTTATGGGTATACTTGAACCGCCATAGCTTTGACTCAGAAAGAGGTATACCATTATCGGTATATTTTCGGGCTGGAACGTAGAGGTAAAGACCACCCCCGTCAAATAAAGTTCGAGGCTTATCTGCCGCCTTAAAAGTCTTTATTTTTGCGTCAGTTAAGGGAACTATCTTCTTCGCCATGAGTATATGTTTCGGTAAGTTTTGGGTATACTTTTAGAGTCAGAAATCTGCTCTATACCAATATTGCCCCTGAAGTATACCGAAAAATATTGGATGTGGGTATATATCGCTGGATGTTATCGGATAACATAAAAGCGAAAACCCCTGATTTTACAGGGGTTTTCGGACTTCTTCGTATGTTGTTGGATAGTCACTTGGTGGAGATGGCGGGAGTCGAACCCGCGTCCAAAACATTGCTCGATAAAGCTACCACACTCATCTCAGGTGTTTAGTGTTTCGCGAATCGTTGCTACACCTGTAAAGTCCGATTCACTATCC
>Ga0118677_10003719_pt1 | contig 28545 bp, 11 predicted proteins | sample AliMusrvi5mmetaG_FD_86154 | JGI IMG/M metagenome (GOLD analysis project Ga0118677, IMG submission 86154) | reverse complement strand
TCGGGAGCGCATTCCCACCAGAAGCCGGTTCCGCCCTCGAACTGTATCCCGGCCATGGAAGAATGCTCAAAGTGGTTATTGAGAATTTCCACACGTCCAGCCGTCGAGAGCAGCATCGTGCGCGCCCGGTTGTTGCGCACGGTGCAGCCTTCCATCGTGAAATCCGGCTGCCAGGTCAGGTTGTAGATGCCTGAGTTGGGTTTAAGAATATCCGTGATTGGCTCGCTCATGGTGATTTCGCAGAGATCCCCGTTGAGCTCTCGCACGGAGGAGACCGTTACATCGGCATAGGGCTGCAGGTTTGTCGCATTGATGAGCCTCATCTTGTCGCCCGGCCCGGCAACAACTAATCCGACTTGCTGGCTGTGGATGCGCCGGCACAAAAGCGTGTTGGGATTGGTTGCCGCCTCGACCTTAACAAAGCAGCCGTGAATATTCGTCGCATCATCGAGCATGTTTTCAAAGAAGCAGTCTTTGAGGAGGATCTTTCCGCGGCACCCGTTGAAGTGGGTGGCGTCGGCCGTCGTGGTGACGAGCCGCTTGCTGCCTTCTGGAAGAGTGACATTGAAACGCTCAAGTGAAAGGTGTTCACAGCGCTGGGCAACCACGCCCATTCCCCCCGCGTGATGCACCGTGACATCGAGCAGCTTCAGGTCTCGGCTGTGCGACAGGGAAATTGCGGCGGATGTCCGGTTCATGTTGACACGGCCTTTGACGGTGAGCCCCACCAGCTGGCGCAGGTCGTCGTCATGGCGGATTACCGGCTCGTAGCCGGGTTTACCGGCCAGCATTTCGTAGTAGATCATGCCGAGAGAATAGGCATCCGCGGCAGGCGTCAGTGCCGACACCGACCGAGCGCCTGAAATCTCCGGCGCACTGTATGCCGGTTCGGAACGGTTGACAAGAGTGCTTAGTTTTGCCGGGCTTGTATTAGCGTCAGCCAGCCAACCGAGATCGAGCAGGGCAGGGCGATAGTGGCCTTCCACATCTTTGTCGAGCATGATGATGTTAGGCGTCAGGCTGAGGTGCATCAGGTTGCGCGAGTACAACGGATGCATGGCAGTGGTCAGTGAGCTGATGATCCAGGCGGCTTCGTAGTGCCAGACTTGTGGCACTTGCAGAAGGATGTCTCTGAGCAGCGAACCGCTCAGCGGTGTTAATACGCTGAAAACGCGCGGGATCCCGGCGATTGAGAGTTCGCCATAGGGACGGCTCGATGGTGTCGGGTAGGGTTGCATTAACACAGGGAGCAATGGACGTGGTTTTGGTCGGAACGATGAACCAGAGGTTTTCTTGCCTGTTGCATAGGGAGCTAACTGCAGCAGGAAGGCGGATTCTGCCTTGAGCCGTTCTTCGCATTCGGGGTCAGAATGAGCGATTTTGACCCATACCGGTTGACCGCCTCGCTCAGCCTCATAGAGCGCAGCGGTGCGCCATACGCTGATCTGCTTGACGATTTTCATGTCGCCGAGGTAGTCCCCATATTTAAAAATCGACAAACCAGCTTCGGCTGGGCAATCACGATCCTGGCACCACAGATTGCCATCCTGAGTCGACCGCAGACACCGCTCACAGTAACGATTATTCATTTTACAAATCCTTGACACCACTATCATAAGATGTGACAATTCCTTTGTCCAGAGTGATTTCCATATGTCCCAACCGAAATCATCTGCTCAAGTAGGGTGTTTTGCAGTATCGAACAAAGGCTATCGTCTGTTAAACTTCAATACAACGGGTCATATGAAAAAGAAAACGTTCCTGCTTATTCTAAGTGACGTTGTCTCAGTGTCAACAGTTCTGTAGGATTTTCGTCCCGTTCAGTTTCATCAGGTTGCTGCCTGATGGAGAAATGAACGGATATTGTGCGTTTTCATATTACAGGGTGTGATTTAATGGCAATTGAGTATATTGATAGACCTCCGCGAATACAGCCTGAACTGCCAATACGTGAAGTTGAAATACCCAAACCTCCGGATCCGAAAAATCAAAATTCATCCGGACAAGTGTTGACGACTCTCATGCCGTTGATCTCGGTCGTCGGGTTTCTGGTTGCCTCAGGCACAGGCGCCATTGCATTTGTGTTGCCAATGGCGCTGGCCGTCGTTGCTTCTATCGCTCTGGCGCTTTACCAACGCGCCAAGGATAAGCAGGATCAGGCGGCCAAAGAAAAAGCCTATGCAGAGTTGTTGCTGCAAATGCGCCAGGAAATGACCCAGGCGCACACCAGCCAGCGCATCTTTTACCAATACAACTACCCTGACATTGATACGCTCATCTCAATTGCGGCGCGCAAGGAAAACAGCCGTTTCGGCCCGCGCATCTGGGAACGCCGTCCTACAGACCTTGATTTTTGCGCAGTCAGACTTGGTTCAGGCAGCCGCCCATCTACAGTCATTTATAAAATCGGCGACAGCGCCTCAGCGCCCACCGAAGGCCGCAGTGTCTCGCTGTTTAAGGACGCACAACGGCTGGCCGAGGACTCTCGGGTGCTGACCGACGCCACGATCACCATACCCCTGCGACCTTATTTTGCGCCCGGCTCAAATGAAGTGGCAATTCCCTCCCGTCATGCCATTGGCGTGTATGGCCGCAACGCGACGAACGTCGCGGATGCTGCGCACGCGATGATCGCTCATTTCACCGCTTTCCATTCACCCCAGGAAGCGCGCGTGTTCGTGCTTGGCAGCCCAACCGCGCACAACGGTTGGGAATGGGCTGAGTGGTTGCCCCACTGTTTCGTGCGCAACATTGGCGATGACGATACCGGTCGGCCCAAAGATTACGACCAGCTTGTCTTCTCCAATGAAAAAGACAAAGTTGGCGCGTTTTGGCGCAGGATTAAAAAGGAATTAGACCAGCGCCAGATCCGTATGCGTGATGGCCAGGAAAAGGATGGGAAGAAAGGCGGCTCAGATATTTCACTGCCATTCCTGCTCGTGGTGGTTGACACACTCGGTGATATCCCCGACAACTCACCTTTAAAGGATGTTGCTGCTGAAGCTGCCGTGGCAACCATTATAAAGAACGGCCCGACACTGGGGGCAGGCATTATATTCCTGACAAACACCTCTGGGCAGGTGCCTGGCGATTGTCTGGCCATGACGGAAGTCGCGTCTGTCGGCGCGCGCATCGTTTTTCGTTATACCGAAATCGGCTTGAATACACCACGCTATCTGGGACAGGCCGACCAGTTGAATGCGATGGACGCCCGCCAGAAGTTTGCGTCGCTGCTGCGCCGGCTCGATCTGGTGCGTCCATTTGGTTCTGACCTGCCGCATGGGGTGACCCTCTTGCAGATGCAGTCGGTGGTCGAGCAACGCAAGATTGCCACCGTCGACAAACTACCCTACAAAGAAGACTGGACGCGTAGCGTTGTCCCCAAGAACCAGGATTGGCTCAGCGTCCCAATCGGCATGCTCAGCATGAAGGATGTGCGCACTTTGGTGTTCTCTGCCAAGGAAGGCGGTGATGGCGTGCATGGCATGATCGCCGGCACAACCGGTTCTGGCAAATCTGAATTGCTGATGACCTTGATCGCCGGCATGGCGATTCGCTATGATCCGCGCGTTGTCAATTTCGTGCTCGTGGACTATAAGGGTGGCGCGGCGTTTGAGCCATTTCGCAAGCTGCCGCATGTGGTTGATATCCTCACCAATCTGCAAGGCAGCGCCGTCGAGCGCATGTTCGTCGCTATTCAGGCAGTGATGGAGGAACGTTCCACATTGCTCGCGAAGAGCGGTGTGAGTGATTTGGTCAAGTACCGCTCCGAGGTTGCCCCACGGCTGTCGCCAGAAGACCCGCGCCCACGCACATTCCCGCACCTGTTTATCATCGTCGATGAGTTTGCCGAGATGATCCAGGCTAATCCTGAGTATAAACGGCAGTTTGAGAGCATCACACGCCTGGGTCGCGCCTTTGGTGTGTCGCTATTGCTTGCGACACAACGTCCCGCGGGCGTCGTCTCTGACCAGATGCGCGCCAATATGAAGTTCCGCATCTGTCTGCGCGTGGAAACGCCGGATGACAGCAAGGAGTTGCTTGGCTCACCCGACGCCGCCTTCCTGCCAAACATCGGTGGTCGCGGATACGTGCAAAGCGGCAATGAATTAATGACCCCAGTACAGGTTGCCTGGGCCGGCGGCCCCTATACCGACGATCGCAACGTCGCACTGAAAGATGTCATCTGGCTGGACGAGGAGTCCGTCCCTGTTGTGAATCCCGGCGACGTGCCAGATTACACTGGCTCCGAAGTTGCAGAGGCGCTCGGCATGAAACCTGGCGAGTTGCCCAAGACCGTTCTGGATTGGGCCGTTGGCGTTGCGGCAATTCGCGCCAGGCGCGACGGTGTGCCTTTACAAACCAAGCCGTGGCCCAATCCACTGCCCGAGTTTCTATCGCTTACCAGTCCAGTCGACGCCAAGTTTCTTAACACCGAACGCACGGTGATCAATGAGCAGATCACGATCAACGAACCGATGGAAGCCTGGTTTGAGAATACCGAAGAGAAGCCGCTCTGGAAACCATACGACTGGAAGAACCAGACGCCGTTGCGCGCTGAGATCGGTCTGATCGATAACCCTTACAAGGCTGAGCAGCGCATCCTCAACCTCGATGTGTCCGGCGAACCAATCGTAGTGTTCCGTGGCTCCGGGCACGGTAAGAAAGTCTTCCTTAAGTCGCTCCTGGTGGCGCTGGCTTCACGGCGCTCGCCCGACTCTCTGCACATGTATGCGTTTGACTTTGGCCGTGGCGGGTTGAAGGCGATTACCGGACTGCCGCACCTTGGCGCCTCCATTGACGCAGGTGAAACAGCTCGCGTTGAACAATTGATGCGCATGTTGCGCAGCTTCGTGGTTGAGCGCCAGGAGCGCCTGGCGCAGTTCAATTCACTCGCCGACTACAATGCGAAGAACCCGGAAAATGTGTTGCCGGAGATTGTGGTTGTGGTTGACAACTTCGCCGAATTCAAGGAAAGCTACGAGCATCTCATCCCCGAGATGATCAGCCTGGTCAGAGATGGTCACGCTTTTGGCGTGTACTTCGTCATCACTGCAACTGTCCTGAACGACGTGCCGAGTAAGTTGTTGAGCCTGTTTACGGTTCGTCTGACAATGACCCAGAGCGATCGCTCCATCTATACTGAGATCGTCGGGTCGGGTTCGCGCAACTTTGACAACGTTCCAGGGCGCGGACTGATTGCTGTCTCCATTAAGGAAGGCGAAAAGCCATTGCCGCTGGAGTTCCAGATTGGAATGCCCGGCCGCCATGAGGAATCCACCTCCAGCGATCAGATCGACAATTTTCAGGTGATCGCCCAGCGTATGGATCGCGTCTGGACAGCTCTGGGCGGTAAGCGACCCAGCGCCGAGTTGCCGCGCTCATTGACGCTATTGGGGATGTTCGAACTTGCAGAGAAGAAGCCCATGGTGCGCATCAGCGACCTTGACATCAAAGGCAAGTGGAACAAGAGCATGCAGCCAGCCAATCAGGAATGGTTGCGCGCCTGGCTCGGTTTGATCAGTAGCAAAGACCTGCGCATGCTGGTGTTCCAGGCCCAGGCCGATGGCGTGCATGGCATGGCTGCCGGCACTACGGGTTCTGGTAAATCTGAAATGTTGCAGACGTTGATCAGCGCGATGGCTATCCGCTATGATCCGCGCATCGTCAATTTCGTCCTGATCGACTACAAAGGCGGGCCCACCATCGAGCCATTCCGCAAGTTGCCGCATTGTGTTGACATGGCGACAAACCTGCAAGGCAATGCGGTCGATCGTATCTTCATCGCCATCAATGCCGAAATGAACCGCCGCTCCGAGATTCTTGCAAAGGCTGGTGTTTCGGACCTGGTTGAGTATCGCAAGAAGGTTATCCCAGGGCTTAAGCCGGATTCACCGCTCCCAACTACATTCCCACATCTGTTTATCATCGTCGACGAGTTTGCCGAGATGGTGGCGCAGAACCCTGAATACAAACTCAAGTTTGAAAGCATCACACGCCTGGGTCGTTCGTTTGGTGTCTCATTGCTTCTAGCGACGCAACGCCCCACCGGCGTCGTCAGCGATCAGATGCGCTCTAACATGAAGTATCGCCTTGCCCTGCGCATGGAGACGGCCGAGGATAGCAAGGAACTACTTAAGAAACCCGATGCCGCGCGCCTGCCGCAGATCGCTGGACGCGGCTATGTCCAGGCTGGGAGCGATACGCTGACCGAAGTGCAAGTGGCATGGAGTGGCGCCCCATACGACCTGGCCCGCAACGATCCTGAGTATCCTGCTGAAGAAGTGCTCGCTGCGTTGGAAAAGCAAAACGATCCGCCGCGATCGCTGCTGGGTTGGCTTGTGGGCACACTGGCGGCTGAAGCGCATAAGCAGGGCATCCCCAAGCAATTCAAGCCATGGCCAGATCCACTGCCGGAAAAGCTGCCAATCAACGAGGCGCTTGATGCCAGTTATCTGCCCGAACTGAAGGACGACACAGTCGTTCTTAATCCTGCCATCGCCAAGTGGGCGAGTCCTGAACTGGCGACCCCTGGCGATTTCCAGAAGTACGATCTGTGGACGCCGCATGACTGGAATTCGCCGTTGCCGCTGAAGGCAACAATCGGGTTGGTTGACGATCCATTCCATTCGAACCAGCGCCGCTTGACGCTGGATGGCGGCGGCGACCCAATCGTTGTGTTCGGCGCCAGCGGACGCGGCAAGAGCACCTTTGTCAAATCCATGTTATTTGCATTGGCTGCGCAACGTTCCCCGGCTGAACTCAATATGTACCTGCTCGACTTCGGTCGTGGCGGGTTGCGCGCAGTGACGCGGTTGCCTCACTGCGGCGCCTCCATCGATGCCAGCCAGCCCGACCGAGTGGCCGCGCTGTTCCGCATGGTGCGCAGCCTGATGAATGAGCGTCAGGAGCGTCTGTCGAAATATGCTTCGTTGGAAGATTTTAACCAGCAGCATAAAGACAGCCCCGAGATGATGTTTCCTTCTGTGATGGTTGTGATCGATAACTTCGCCGAGTTCCGCGAGAACTATGAACCTTTGTTAGTTGAATTAGTTGCGCTCGTGCGCGACGGTCGGCAGTTTGGCATCTCGTTTATCATCACGGCCAACCAGATCAATGATGTGCCTAACAAACTCTTCAACCTGCTCGCGGTGCGGTTAGCCTTCACAATGGCTGACACATCGCAATACAGCGATATTGTGGGGAAGGGCGCGCTGCCTTTATCCAATATTCCCGGTCGCGGTCTGATCAACATCGAGGGTCAGCCGCTGGAATTCCACATCGGCATACCGGTAATGGGCGCCGAGAAGGATGCGTTCACAAAGGTAGCGGAGCGCATGGAGGACGCCTGGGCGTCTGTGGGCGGAAAACGCCCCAGTGCGGATATACCCAAGGCAATCACCTTCCTCGAAATGATGCAGCTCGTCAAGGGTAAGCGCATGGATCGCATTGGCGACCTGGGCATTCAGGAGATGTGGGCGCGCAGTATGCAGCAGGCCAACCAGGAATGGTTGAGCGCGCCGCTCGGTCTGATCAGCAGCAAGGAAGTCCGCACCATGATCTTCAATGCCAAAGCCGGCGGTGACGGCGTGCATGGCATGGCTGCGGGCACAACGGGTTCCGGTAAATCTGAGATGCTGCAGACGCTGATCGCCAGTATGGCGATTAAGTATGATCCGCGCATCGTTAACTTTGTGCTGATTGACTACAAAGGCGGCCCGACTGTGGAGCCCTTCCGGCGTTTGCCGCACTGCGTCGATCTTGCAACGAACCTCGAAGGCAATGCCGTTGAGCGCATCTTCACGGCCATCAACGCTGAGATGAACCGGCGCTCCGAAATTCTAGCCAGGGCGGGCGTTGCGGATCTGGTCGATTATCGCAAGAAGGTCATCCCTACGCTCAAACCGGATTCACCGTTCCCGAACACGTTCCCACACCTGTTTATTATTGTGGACGAGTTCGCAGAAATGGTGACGCAGAACCCTGAGTACAAGGCTAAGTTCGAGAGCATCACTCGTCTCGGTCGCTCGTTCGGCGTATCGCTGCTTCTGGCAACCCAGCGACCCAGTGGCGCCGTGACTGACCAGATGCGGGCGAACATGAAGTACAAGATCAGCCTGAGAGTGGAAACTGCCGACGACAGTAAGGAAATGATCGGACGACCCGATGCAGCCACACTCCCCGCGATTCCTGGTCGCGGTTATGTGCAGGTAGGCGGCGGCAACCTGAGTGAAATTCAGGTTGCCTATATCGGCGCGGGTTACGATGAAACAAAACCAGATCCGCGTTACAACGTCGATGAGATTCTGTCCGCGCTCGAAACAACTGATGCGCCGCGCTCCCTCCTGGGCTGGTTGGTTGGCGCGCTGGCGGCTGAGGCCAAACGGCAGTCCATTCCCAAGCAGTTCAAGCCCTGGCCGAGTCCGTTGGCGGATAGACTCCCGCTGAACCTCTCAGTCAACGCCGAGTATATTGCCAAAGGTAAGTATGGCAAGCAAATTGTCATCAACCCCGATATCGCTGTGTGGATGGACAATAATCAGGCGGCTGAGCCAATCTGGCAGTCGCATGACTGGTCGAAACCGCTGCCAGTGAACGCAAATGTCGGCATCGTGGACAACACTTTGCTGGCTGAGCAACGCCTGATGAACGTCGACCTGACTGGCGACCCGCTCATCGTGTTCGGCGCAAGCGGTCGCGGCAAGACGACCTTTGTCAAGTCGTTGCTCTTGTCACTCGCAGCGAGTCACCGTCCTGATGAGTTGCATATCTATGTGCTCGATTTCGGACGGGGTGGTTTGAAGGCGTTGCGACCTCTACCGCATATCGGAGGCATTGTCGAGACGAACGAAGAAGAGCGCGTCGAACGCTTTATGCGCATGATCCGTAATATCATCGACGATCGGCAGCAGAAGTTGGCATCGTACGATTCGATGGAAGACTACAATGCCCGCAACGCGTCGGCGCCGCTACCGGCAATCGTGGTTGTCGTCGACAACGCAGTGGAGTTTAAGGAAACCTACGACAAGTATCTGCCGGATCTGTTGTCACTTCTGCGCGATGGCCGCTCGTTCGGCGTGTACTTTGTTCTGACTGCTTCATTACTCGGCGACATCACTGGCAAGATGATGAGCTTGCTGAACCAACGCGTCACCTTTACACAATCGGAACGCATGGATTACATGTCGATTGTCGGGCGTGGCGCCCCGCGCATCAACGACACGCCTGGCCGCGGCATCTGTGTCGGGTTAGTAGACGAAAAGCCAATGCCCCTGGAGTTTCATACTGCCATCCCAATGAGTGGCGATCCGTCCGATCAAACTGACTACTTCCGCATTTTGACACAGACGATGGCTCAGGCCTGGGCGAAACTGGAGTCAAAGGATCCATCACTCAAGTCCAGGCGCCCCCGGCCTGTGGAACCGCTGCCAAAGGTGATCGAAATTGCGACGTTGTTGCCCGCTTTGGGGCAGGGCGACCCGAAGATCAGTGTGCCGCTTGGCATCAACGATCTCGATCGCGAGCCAATGATGCTCGAATTGGGCGCGAAGGGTCCGCACTGGATGATGATGGGGCCGCCTGTCACTGGCAAGACAACCAGCATGCGCGCGCTTGTTTTGTCGCTTGCATACAGCTACCCGCCGGACACAGTCGGGCTGATCCTGGTCGATCCCTCTGATCCATCGCGCCGCTTCTACAACTACGGCATGGGAACGACGGATGCGCAGGGTAACGAGAACCGCCTGGATAAGCTGCCACACGTTCTAGCAACTGTTTCGACCTCGAAGGAGATGGATGAAGTCGTTCGGCGGTTGCGCGCGGAGTACGACGAAGAAGTGATCGCTCGCTTAAGTGGAAAATCGGAGTGGTATAACCCGCAGGACAACAACAAGCGTCATATCATTGTCTTGATCGATCACTATGATGACATTGAGCCGATTAACCGCAAAACCCAGCCGATGTCACAACTTGGCGAGATAGGCAAGGGCAAGAACCTGCACATTGTCATGAGCGGCACGATTAATGCGATGCGCAGCGGTATGGATGACCTGCGCAAGCGGGTTGAAGGATCGCGCTATGCCTACGTGTTCAATGACTGGGAGGCTGTCCGATACATGGGTGTTCGCGGCCAATTCTCGGTTACAAAGGAACTGCCCCCGGGGCGCGGCTTCATGGTCAGGGCAGTTTCGGCAGCCATGACCCAGATGGCTGTGCCCTGCGCCGAGGGGCGCCCTGATAGTGAGATGCAGGTAACCCAGATGATTCAAACCATTCGTGACGCTTATCCGCAGCGCGCGCAGTGGAGTTACTGGGCGAAGGATACAACTGTCCTGGATCAGGCTATCAAGGGTGATGACACAACACAAGCTGCCGGCGGCACAACGGCAGCAGCGGGCGCCCCTGGTGATGCGTTAGCCCAGCCTACACCTTCTGATCAATTGCCTGATCCAGACCAGTTGATGGCAGATCTGCTCAAGGGGCTTCCGAGCTTCGACGCCATCCCCACTATAGATATGTCGCGGATGGCATCGGTTACCTATGAAGTGCCTGATACACCAGCCGCAGGTGTCACGGGTGTCAATGGGCAACCGCAAGGCGCGGAGACTGCCCCTGCGAACAGTGTCAAGGCGGATTCCCAGAATTTGCAAAACTCTGGGAATCTGGAGGCTAAATAAATGGACAGACTCAATCTGACCCTGGATATACAGGCGAATAGCATCGGTTCGCGGCGGGTGAATGTGCGTGGCACTTTGCAAGTCGCGACGCTTGTCGCGACAATCAAAGACAAGTTTAACCTCGACGGCAGTTACAACTTGCTGATGCGGGGATCGCGCACCCCCCTCCCGGTTGATTCAGCCCTCGACCAACTGAGCGTCTCTGAGGGAGCGGCGCTACAGGTGGTAAAGATCGTTGAGTCGACAGGCATCCTGGATGCGATTACGCGCGGTGTGCGCCAGCCATTCAGCAAGCGTTTTTCGCGCGTTTATCTGAGTGAGCAACGGACACTGTCGGAGTATGACTTGCGCTGGTATCCGGCCATCATGGGTCGTCGCGATGTGCGGGATCCTAGGAATAACCGCTTGCTGGCAGTTGACCTGGAGGAATTGGAGACGTTGCCCAGCGTGTCGCGTCACCATGCCGCGATCACTGAAAAAGGAGGATCGTTTTATATCGAATCGATTCAGGATCGCAACCCCACACTCCTTGATGGCGTTAAAATGCGCGTCAGCGAACGATATCCATTGCTTCCAGGCGCCTTGATCAAGGTTGGTAACATTGCCCTGAGTTTCCAGGTGATTGGATAATGATCAACGCAAGTCCCGCGTGTGCGTATCGCCGTCTGCGCAATCAGATACGCACCCTCATTGTGATCGTCTTTGTAACCATTCTGGTTACCCCGCAAAGGATGCTGGTGGCTCAGAGCGGCGGAATCACGATTGTCGTGAATGGCTGTGATAGTTCGAATTATCCAGATATTGTTTGCACCGTGACGCCGGTCAACACTGCCGGCGTGCCTTTGCAGAACCTGGATGCCACGTCGTTCCAGGTGGTCGCGGGCAGCAAAACTTTCTCAGATATCCAGGTGAACCGCGTGATCAGCCCAAGTCTGAAAGCGAGCGTTCTCCTCATGGTCGATTTTGGAATGCTCAGGCAAGGCGAAGCATTACAGCCGCTGAAGGACTCTTCGGTCTCCATCCTGCAGGCTGCCAGCAACAGTGACCGGCTGGGGGTGCTTGCGCTCACAGGCCCGGTGGCTGTTAATACCCAGCTAAGCCCGCAAACAGAATATGGCTTTGCGCCAGCCAGTGAGAAGCGCGGCGATATGGTCAGCCTGATCAATAAGCTGAGTGCTGTCGGTCACACACCGCTGTATGATGCGGTATGCAAGGCGCTGATGGTGGCTGCGCAGGAGAACGTTGGACGACGCGCCGTTATCGTGCTCACTGACGGCAGAGACGTCAGCAGCGTGAGCTGTACTGAGGAAGATACTTATGCGCGGGCAACCAAGGATCGGACGCCTGTATTCACAATCGGTGTGGGCCCTGATCTGAAGGAAGACTATCTCCGCAAGCTGGCGACACAAACTGGCGGCCAGTATGAATCGGCAGCGCAATTGCAAAACGTCCTTGAGATATTCAAACGCATGGAATCGAACCTGCGCACGCAGTATCAAGTGTCGTTTAACATGGGCGTCCCTGGTGACGGACAGGCAAAGACCGTCGATATCCGCGTGTCGCAAGGCGGAAGCACTGCCTCTGATGAGGCAACGTTTATGTCAGCGACGCCGATTAAGCCGACTTTCTCAAAGGTGACCTTTACGATTGACGGCGCTGTCGTAAATCCCAAGTTGCTGCCGGCGAATAAGTCGGTCGTTATCGAGCCCAAGGTTGACTCGGCAAAGCCCGTTAAGGCCGTTGAGTACATCGTCTCTGGTAACTCGACCAGGGAGACGACACCGCCATTCCAGTTCGTCATTGCGACGAACGATTTGACCGGCGTTACAAAGATCACGCTGAAGGCTGCAGGTGAAGAGGGCAATCCTGCCTCTGTCACGACCTATGATGTGCAGGTTGCTATTGATCCCGCATCTTTGGCACTTCCGATAACGCCGACGCCCGGACCCACTTTGCTGCAACAACTGACAACATTTCCTGGCATACTGATTGTCGTTGTCTTTGTCGGGTTGCTGATTTTGCTGATAATGTTGATCGTGTTGTTGTCACGCCGGAAGGCTCAACGCCAGCATAGCTATGTCTCCGATTCCCCGAAGACCATGGTAGTGGGGTCGGCATCAAGCGCGATCCCGGCCGACAATTATGCTGACTCCCCGAAAACGTCCTTGGGCCAGGCATCGTTTCCCACGCAGATGTTCGAGGTTTCACCACCACCGCAGAGCGCGCCTGAACCATTGGCCGGCGCCACGATCATGTTTACGCAAAACGCGCCGCTGGCTGTGCTTGAATTCACCAAGGGCGAATACGCCGGCAAACGATTTGAAATCGGGTCAACCGGGATGGACACGCTCTCGATTGGCCGTGAACCTGAGCCAGGTCCTGGAGCCGTGCGTATCGTGAGCCAATTCGTTTCGCGCAAGCATGCTCGCATCAGTGTGGAGGACGGCGTGATTTATGTGACGGATTTAAACTCTTCCTCTGGCACTAAGTTAAATGGAGAACGGCTCGTCTCCGCACAACGGCGTGTGATCAAAGTAGGCGACAAGATCGACTTTGCCGATCTAAGCGCGGAGATAAAGCAGGCCTAAACACATGGAGGTTGCATGAAGCGGGTACTTGTTACGGCGTTTTGTATCGCCGTGTTGATCAATCCGGGATCGCTAATGGCCCAGGGCGGGTCGTCGGCAGTTTACGTGCACAATACCACGGCGACACCGGCACAGGCAGGCGCAGATGGTGTGGCTGCATTGAAAGTTCGCACGTTGTTTTCTGTGCTCGATAGCGCCGGTATGCCCGCCGCGGCCGATATTGATCATGTCGAACTCAAAATCGGGCAGGATCGCTATACCGCAACGTTCGGCAAGCCGACCGGACAGATGGCTATATCGATTTTGGTCGACACAAGCGGCACACTTGCTGCTTCTCCTGATTTCCGGCGCATGATTGAGGGGTTGTCGAAGTCGCTGGACCGCATGCCCGATAACGCACTTTTCACAATCGTCACATTCGACACAGTTCCTACAATGATCCAGGACTTTACGTCGGACAAAGAAGAAGTGCGCAAGAAGCTGTTGACGGCGGTGAACGCCAAGACCGGCGCTAAGCCATGTCTGAACGACGGTATGCTGGAAGCCGTGCGTCGCGTGGAATCTGCCTCGACGCGTAAGGCGGTCATTGTGGTTACGGCGAGTCAGGATGGTTGCGCGAACACCTCGATTCAGGCAGTTGTTGACGAGGCGGTCAATCACGCTACTCAGATTCACGCGTTAGGAGTTGATGGCTACGCGGTTAATCTGGCTACCTTGGAAAAATACACCAAACCGAGCAAGGGGCTTGCCTATGTGCGCAGCCCGAATGATCTCATCTTTGGCCTGAGCAACATGCTCTCCGGCCTGGCCAATCAGGTGGAGGCCAATTGGACGTTGTACCCGCCAAAGGGCGAGCAAACCGTCGATATCATGGTGGTGCTGAAAGACACGACAGCGCTACCGGGCCAGATCACCTTTGTGTCTGACAGAGTATATGAACCCCCGGCGAAGATCGAACTGATCGGTGAAGTGCGAACGACACCGGGAAATATCCTTGTGAACCTGACGCTTGTGAACCGCGCAAGGATCGCCAAACTTCAGGCGCGGGTGGTCGACAAGGCCACTGGGCTGACAAGCCTGAACCTGGACTTCCCGAATGTGCAGGAATCACTTGCCATTCCTGCGACAAACCTTGCCAAGGATGGCAGCTATACGCTGGATATTGCTGCTGTCGACGCCAATAATAACGTTGTTTCACGCACGACCCCGCGCGATTTTCAGTTCAAACCGACGCCATTGCAAATAGCGATTGCGTCCGTAAGCGCGCCATCGCTCGATGCGCCAAACTTCGTTGTTACTGTAACCACCCCGGGTGGCATTGCCGGGATTGCCCGCTACAAGGCATGGCTTGAGCCTGAGCAGTCTGGTGGTCAGAATGCCAGTGGCCCAATCCCGGGAACTGAAGCCTTCCAGTCGCCAGATCTACCGATCGTTATCCCGGGCGCTGACGTGCCTTCTGGCGCTTATCTGGTCAAGGCTCAAGCACTTGATGGCGCGAACCAGATCATTGCTGAGGCGGCCAAGCCTTTCACAGTCACATATGAACGTCCGGGCTTTTTTGACAAACTGGCGCACGATCTCGGGCGGTCGTCAGTTGCCGTGGTGGTGCTGGTTGTTGTGGCGTTCCTGGCACTGATCGGCTTCATCATTCTGATCCGTGTGGCAAGGGCGCGCTCACGTGTCGACGTGCGGGTTGTTGAGCCTGAACTGGACCGCAGACATCACCAGGCGGCTGCGTCGGATCGATCCCAGGTCATTATCCCGTTGGCCGAAAGCGTCTCACAGTCAATGAACCAGTCTCCGGTTGTCCAATCTGGCTCGTCCACTCGCTTCTCTGCTACATTGGCCGCGCGTGAGCCGGCAACACTCCAGTTCCAGATGAAAATCTCAACTGCGCGTGTCACACTTGGACGTCGCGATGGCAATGATGGTGTGATCAAGATGGATAGCCAGAGCGGCGTTTCAGGATCACACGCGTCAATTGTGAACGAGGGCGGCGTCTGGTATGTTGTGGACGCCAATAGCACTAATGGCACCTTTGTCAACGGCAAGAGGTTGCCAAACAACGGGCGTGAACGTCTGGATGATCGATCGGTTATTGGTCTTGGGCCAAAAGTGAAGCTTGAGTTTCACATCCAATCCTAAAGGATGCAAAGCCATCATGAAAACTAAACTCATCCACTGGATAGCAGTTGTCGCTCTTGTTCTGGTGATGCTCGCCAGTTTATTTGGGAGTGCCCCTGCGTTACTGGCGCAGGGAAGCAATACTTACTTCATCACGAATTTGGATTCGAGTAAGTTCCCCGCAATCAGTTTCACCTTGCGCGCCATTGACGCGAATAACCATACCATACCGGATCTGACCGCGGCCAACCTGCCTGTTTTTGAAAATGGGAAACCAGTCCCGGCAAAGGATGTGCGCGTGACGCCGCATACGGATGGCCCACTTGCGATTGTCTACGTCGTCGATCTGGGTTCTCAGTCAAACTACCAGAACATACTGGGTGCGCTTAAACAGTCGATGACGCGGCTGGTGGATGGCGGGACATTCGTGGATGGCCGTGATACCGTTAAGCTACTGGTGCGCGAGAATCCCGGGCAGGGAGATCGCACTACGTCCAAAGTCGGGCCGACAACGCGTGGGCGCGAGTTTGTTGACTTTGTCACGAACTACACTTTTCCGCGCAGTGCAGGGCTCACAAAAGGTCTTAAGGGCATTGATGATGCAGTCAGCGAGATGAATCAAATCGTCAAGGAGCCAGGCATCCAGGACGCTGCGATCATTTTCATAGCGCGTTCGATAGAGGATCCACAAGCCAACGTTGCCAGCGTCGGCGCTCAAAACACGGCATCTGATGCAAAAGCCAAATACATCATCGTCCATGCAGTTCAAACGGATAACGCACTCCCGGACCAGCCGCCTTTGCAGTTGGCAGCAGTTGGCACAAGTGGCAAGTTTGTAAAGCTTGTCCCCAATGCCGCCGGCGCCGCAATGGATGATATCTACCAGCAACTTGCATTTCAACGCCAGTATTACACAATCTCCTATGTCAGCCCGTCCGGCGCTTCCGGGGCGCGCACAGTCACTGTGGGGTCCCCGGAGAAACCAGACACAGGCCGCGCGGGTGAGTACAACGTCACTGTCTCGCCACCGCTGGTGACGCTGACGCCACAATCTACATTCCTGCGTCGCGCGCCGCTTCCGGGCGCCTCAGCAACTTCTCCGACTCAGAGTCTATATAGCCCATTGAGCATCAGGGCGCAGGTAAACGTCGCCTGGACGGATAACATCACGCGCGCGTTACAGAAAGTCGAGTTCTCTGTAAATGGCGTTGTGAAAGACACTAAAACAGCAGCAGACTTGTCGCCCGGCACAACCAGCCTTGAGGTGGTGGCGGATCTCTCGGATATTACCAAGCCGGGCGCGAATATTGCAACGCTAACGGTTCGCGTCGTCGATGCGTTAGGCAGTGAGGCATCTGCGCAAGAGCGGGTGACGGTTGAAGTGGCGCCGCCAGTAGTTCCCACTGCGACACCAACGCCGGTAATTCCCACTGATACGCCCATCGTCCCAATTCTCATCGCCGTTGTGGTCGTTTTAGTCATCTTGCTGATTGTGATTCTGCTTCTGTCGCGTCGACGCAGATCAGCCCCAGGTGGAGGGAAGGGATCGAGTAAGGGGCCGCCTGCGGCGCCCGCGCTCGCAACCTTGATCGTCTTGCAGGGACCGCCCAATAGGACGAATGAGCAGGTGCGCTTGACTAAGCCTAGCATTGTTATTGGACGCGATCCAAAGTGTGATGTGACTTTTTATGCTGGACAGCCAAGCACGGTCAGCGGCGTCCATGCCGTGCTGGAGATGTCCGCGCCCGGCGAATTTACGATCAAAGACAATGGGTCCACCAATGGCACGCGCGTAAATGGCGCAAAATTGAAGGTCGGGGTTCAAGTGCCTTTGCGGGATGGCGACGAAATCACATTAGGGGATATTGCCAATCTAGGCGTGAAGTTGCGCTTCGCATCCGGGCAGGGTGAGCGCTGGGTCAACAATGACCGGACCCAGATCCGGATGTGAGTTTCGTCCACAAGGGGTTACGGCTGCCGCATCCCGGCAGCCTTTGCTCGGGCAATGGCTTCTTCGCGGTCGCTTACCTGCATCTTCGACAGAATGCTGGATACTTGATTACGCACTGTTTTAATCGAGGTCCCCAGGATAGTGGCAACATCCTCGTTGCTACGTTCCTGCGCCATTAATGCTAGAATCTCACGCTCCCGCTCGGTCAAATCAGGGAACGCGGTTTTTGCAGATGCGGGTTCGAGGCTTGCCACATATTGCAGGAGGCGGCGCGCCACTTCCGGCCCGAAAAACGCTTCACCGCTCGCAACTGCGCGTATTGAGCGCAACAACTCCTGTTCATCAGCATCCTTGAGAATATAGCCGCGCGCGCCGGCGCGAAGCGCTGAAAGCAGCATGTCAGTGTCTTCCAGCATCGTCATGATCACAATGCCTGCAAATGGCACGACGCGCAGGATGCGCAGCGTGGTTTCGATGCCATTCAGCCCGGGCATCTGGATATCCATCAGGATGACATTCGGCTGTGAAGTCCTGGCGAGTTCGATCGCATCCATTCCTGTGGCGGCTTCACCCACGACTTGGATATCTTCAACTGTCTTAAGCACGTTACGCACCCCTTCCCGGAAGAAGCGGTGATCGTCCACGAGCATTACTTTTATTGGTTCACGCATGCCGTGTTCGTCGGTCGCAATGGCCGTCATCGATTGCATCGTTTGTCGCAGGGCGGGGGGGGCCGCGCTGATGGTGAGGGCAGGCTCGATTGCCTGAAACATCGGTAGACGGACGGAAACGTGCGTGCCGCCGCTCGGTATTTTTTTGAAGGTGCAACTCCCGCCAAGCTCAGAGACGCGTTCGCGAATCGAGATGATGCCAACGCCGGCCTGAAGCCTGTCAGGCATACCGATGCCGTTGTCAGTGATATCGACAAGCAAGTTGTCAGCAATGCGCAACCGGATGTCACACTGCGTGGCGTGTGAGTGTTTCGCAACGTTATTCAACGCTTCCAGCACGATGCGATACGTCGCGACCTCCACGGCGGCAGGCAATAGCGGCAAGTAGTCTGGCGCGTAAACAGTGACTTTGAGATCAGAGACAGAAAACTGTTGCGCCTGCTCCCGTATCGTTGTCAGCAGTCCCAGTTCTTCCAACGCCGGTGGGCGCAAATCATAGATAACGTGGCGGATTTGAGTCACGACTCCCCGTATTTGTTCGCGCAGATCAGACACAATCGCCTCAGCAGCTGGGTCCTGGCTCACTCGGTCACGCAAGGCGCCCATTTGCAGCATGATTGCGGTCAGAGTAGGCCCGACAGCATCGTGCAGGTTACGCCGTAATTTGCGGCGCTCTTCCTCGCGCGCCAGCACAAGCCGCTCACGCGCATGCTGCAGATCGCGTGTGATGCGCACCACATGCGCTGCTGTTCCGGTGCGATGGGCAATGTCACTCAGTAGTTGATCTTCCTGTGGCGAAATCGGTTGGCTGTTGGCGTCCAGGATGATCGCCAGTTGCCCAATCGTTTCTCCCCGGTAAGAAATCGGGTATTTGAGCCGGCGAGTCGTGGTTGGGCTACTGGCGGAGGGTACTCCGCTACTGGCGGAGGGTACTCCGCTACTGGCGGAGAGTACTTCGCTGCTGTTGCTTGTTGCAAAGTCGTCGCTGCGGTGTTGCGTGACGGGTTCCAACTCCTCCTTGTCGACGCGCCTGAGCGAAATAGTAACCTGCAATGCGCGCAACTCAAGCACGAGGGTCTTGCACACTGATGAAAGCACCAACTGCGGCGGCACGCTGTTTTCAAGTTGGTGAGCAAGTCTATCCAGAGCGTTTGCGCGCTCACTGCTCAACTGCGCATTGTCCTGTTCAGTAATATGTGATGTCATAAACACTCCGCAAATAGGCAGCCGCACGGCGGCGCGTAGCGTGCCCCTATGATGGTTGAATGCAATCCTCGGATTATAAATAACCTATGGCGCTGTCCGACTGGGTGCAAGGTTGTTATCCTTTTTAACTGCCGCTGCGACATCGGCACTGACGCAAACATGGTCTCCTGGAAATGCCAGGCGCCATACATAGCTACCGCTAGCGCCGCCACCGGCATTGATGCATGTGTCTGGCCCCTGTTGCAGCAGTTTACGGGATGCGGCAGCACTATTATCTGCCTGAGCTTGCGCCTGGATGTCTGATGTCACACAAACGTGATCACTGCTTGATGCAAGGCGCCAGACAAAGCCATCCTTGCATGTATCGGGCCCATCACTCGCAACAACCTGGCGAGACGCAGCCGCTGCGTTGTCCCCAGCCGTTTGTGAGCGAATGACTGCTGTGACGCACACGTAGTCCTCCGTTCGCGCCTCGCGCCAGACGTAGCCCGCTACACATGAGTTCGGCCCATATGCGCCACCCGGATCAATACGCGATGCGGCTGCGGCATTGTCTGCTTGTGCCTGGGCGCGGGTGGCTCCAGTGACGCAAACATGGTCATTTGGGTATGCCTCGCGCCAGACGTAGCCCAGGATACACGTATCGGGCCCGTACTGCAACAATTTCCTTGAGGCCGCAGCCGCGTTATCGGCCTGGACCTGGTTGCGCACCGCCTGTGTGACGCACACGTGGTCGTTATTGAATGCCAGGCGAAACACGTATCCAGCTTTGCAAGTATCCGGCCCGTTTGTGGCGACAGCCCTGCGCGAAGCGGCTGCTGAGTTATCCGCTTGCGCCTGGTTGCGCGATGCTGGCGGGACACATATTTTATCCGCAGGGCGCGCCAACCTGTAAACGTACCCAGGCAGACAGCTACCGCTGGGTAAGGGGGTGTTCGTCGGAAGACTGGTCGGCGGTATCGCTGTATCAGATGGGGTGGGTGAGGTTGCAGCAGTCGGCTCAACGGTTGTAGCGCTTGTCGCTATGACCGCAAGCGTAGCGGCATCGGTCGGCGACACTGTCAGTTCGGCAGCCGTTGCAGTCAGTTGTTGCCGTGCGCCGGTCGACGGCGCAGTTGCTGTCCCAAGTGTTCCCTGCTGGGTTGTGTTACTACTGATTGCGTTTATTATGACTACCGAGCCTCCGATCAGCAGCGCCAACGCGACGGCGGCGACAAGCCCCAAGATCAGATTGCGCCGCCTTAATCGATTCGACGGTTGTATAGGGTCAGTGCCCGCAGGCGTTAGCGCAGTGACCGGCTCAATTGCCGCAGGCATGGCGACACTGACCCCTTTCCTGGTCACGGCGCCGCGTTGAAGATCATCCAGCGCCAAGTCGATTGCTTTGATCAGTTCGGCGCCCGTCTGGTAGCGGTCGTTTGGTTCCTTGGCGGTGACTTTTTCGATGATTCGGCGTGTTCGCAGCGAAACATCCTTGCGCCTGATCTCGGGCAAGGGGTCTTTAATATGCTTGTAGACAACAGCCACGGGCGTGTCTGCCTTGAACGGAGGTTCACCTTCCAGCATCTCGTACATGACGATTCCGAGCGAGTACAGATCGCTGCGGCCATCGACAGCGCCACCCTTACCCTGCTCGGGAGACATATAGTCGGGAGTGCCAATGGCGCTGAGGTTGCGGGTCAGGCGGGTTGCCGTAGTAGCCAGCACAATCCCAAAATCCGCCAGAACCGGTGTCCCGTCGCCGCGCAGCAGGATATTGCTTGGTTTAATATCACGATGGACAAGTCCTTGCTCGTGCGCATACCCCAGCGCATCGGCAAGTGGGCGAGTCATCCTCAGAACTTGCTCCTCAGTCAGCGCCGCCGTGTCTTCGAGAACCATCTCGCGCAGTTTTTGCTGTAAACTGCCTTCGGGCAGGTACTCCATCGCCATGTAGTTCTGACCATCCGCCTGGCCCAGGTCATAGACTTCGATGATGTTTGGGTGCCTGAGTTTGCTTGCGGACTGTGCCTCACGTTGGAAACGGGCAAGTGCATTGACATCATCGGCCAGGTCGGGAAGCAACACTTTGAGCGCAACTTCGCGATGCAATGGAGTATGGATGGCGCGATAAACGATTCCCATCCCACCTGATGCGATCTTACCGAGTATCTCGTACTGCCCGATTCGTGTCATTGACACATTTCATCTCCTCTTAATCGTCCTGAATGATTCAAAAGCAATCATTCGGATCTGCATATTGATGGCAGGTCTGGGCGGCAATGGGGAGCGTTATGTATTACAGTCCTAAAGGATTCAAAGCAATACTACTGCATGGAAGTCATTTCCACCGGGTCAACAGGGTGTAATTGTCTTGCCATAGGCATCCACACACAGCTTTTTCGTCAAGGCATCTGTTTTTACCTCAATCGTCTCAAGGTACTGGCCTGTCATATAGAGCGTGTAAGCAACGTGGGTGGATGCTCCCACTGAAATCGTTGTGCTGCCAGCTTTATTAACGCAAGTTGGCAGCACATTTCGGATGTTGCTGAGGAAGACCGGCGACCAGTTGCTGATGTCGGATTGTCCGCTGTTCACGATATCGAAGTTGATCTCGTATTTAAGCCAGAGGCCGACGTTATCGTTGCTAAAACTGCCGCAACCGTCAGCCGAGGTTGGCTTACCCCATTGCTGCCGACCAATGGTATAGTTCCCAAAAGAGAAGTCCTGCGCAGACGCTGTTCCAGTAATGGGCGCGCCGGACGCGGTGGCGGCTGCCGCTGGTATAGGTGTTGCCCCACTCGCTGGCACACTTTGTGTTGTCAGAGTCACCTCATCGATATAGATGGCTCCTTTTGTGGCAGTCCCGTGTGGGGCCGCATCCAGCACCAATGCTTTGAATGTGATCGGATAACTCAGCTTGCCGTTGTCGGGCCCACTGATATAAGTGTTGGGCCAGGGGCGGGTATCGTCGAACCATGCGATCATCTGCTGCCAGCCAGCGTGAAAAACGCGCCCAAAGGTGTATTGCCTGACCTGACCGTTGGCATCGCCGATCCACGTATTTAGAAAATGTCCGCTGCCATCGCCATAGACCCATGCCAGAAGACCGGTCGGTTGGCCTGGCAACTGGACATCATTTAAGAAGACGACAAAGGCATTGCTCACCCCTGGGATGTCATATGTCAGCTTTGCCGAATAAGCGCCGTCATGCGACTGAGCGTTGGATTGCTCCAGCGACCCATAAGGTTGGTCCCCGATTCTCCAACTAAATGCCTGTTCAAAGTCAAATAATTGACCGGGTTTTGGCGCCGCGCCGGGAGATGAGGTGTTTGTGGGTGCGAGTGTTTTCTGTGGGACCGGTGTCTCTGGCGGCGCTGTTGTCGCGCTCGCTTTGACGCTTGCTGGCGCCGGTGGTGTTGCCGTAGGGGGCGCGCTTGCCGTTGCTCCCTCCGAGGTTGCCGTGGCACTGTCAGTGTTGCTTGAGCTATCGATGGTTGCCGTGGCTTTGTTGTTCTGGTCTGTCCCGGTGGGTTGAGTCGTTACATCGACGACAGTCGCCTGCTCAGTTTGTGCTGGAGCCGTGGTCGCAACAGCACGCCTGGTAGCGGTTACAGCAGCTGCAACCAATGTGGATTGCGCAGCCGGTGGTGTTGTGGGCGAGAGAAGTGTTGAAGCAACGAATACGATAGCCGCTACGACAACAACTAATAAAACCGCAATCCCGCCGATGATAAAGAGACGGTTGCTGCCGCCTGTGCCAGTGGTCACACCTGTCCTGAAAGATTCAGAAGCATTTCCGCCCCGCATTTTGGGTTTAGTAATGCCATCAATAGCAGCGGCTAATTCACCGGCGGTCTGAAAACGATCCTCTGGTTTTTTAGCAATCGTTTTGTTCGCGATTTCGACAACTGCGCCTGGCAGGTCAGTGCGAACACGCGTAATGGGGGTGGGGGGTTCTTTGATATGCTTGTAGACCGTGCCCCAGGGGGTGTCTGCAACGAATGGGGGTTTACCGGTGAGCATTTCATATAGCACGATCCCTAGTGAATAGATGTCGCTGCGGCCATCCACTTTCATGCCCTGTGCTTGTTCTGGCGACATATACTCCGGGGTGCCCATCGCCTCAACACTGCGAGTGAGTTTGGTCGCTCCTTCTGCGTGGACTATGCCGAAATCAGTGACAACATATCTTCCATCGGCCGCGATCATGATATTACTGGGCTTGATGTCGCGATGCACGAAACCCTTGCTGTGCGCATAGTTGAGGGCAAGCGCCACCTGCTGGATGGCTTTCAGCGCATCATTGACGGGCATAAACTGCCTGGTCGAGTGAAACCGATTCATTTGCTGGCTGAGCGTGCCGCCGGGCAGGTATTCAATGGCCAGGTAATAGTAACCATCGGCGACGTTGGCATCGTACACCTCGACTATGTTTGGATGCCTGAGCTGTCCCATTGCCATGCCTTCACGCAGGAAGCGCTGTGTGAATTCAGAGTCAGCGGCCAGGTGAGGGAACAATATTTTCAGCGCGGCTTCGCGCTTCAGTATGCGATGCTGCGCGCGATAGACGATACCCATGCCGCCCTGCGCGATCATGTCAATGATCTGGTAGCTGCCAACGATACTGCCCGGCGCAAGGGAATTGGCTGTGCTCATGTCCTCACCTTCCTGCTCCTGATGAACTCAAGGCTAATTACACGGTGTAAGCGTCTTGCCGAGGGCATCCACGCACAATTTGCTTGTAACATCCGCACCAACAAACTCCAGGCGCGTCAAGATGTCCCTTTCGACATAAAGATCAAATTTGAGGTTTTGACTGGCATCCGCTGCGACGGAGGATCCTTCAACTCCGACAATAACGCATTTGGCTAACGGCCCGCCGTGACCCGCATAAGAGTCGACTCTCCAGTCCTTTAATGGGCTACTGCCCGTATTGGAAATGGTGATCATTACTTCGTACTTTGTGACTGGAATGCGATCGTCAAAGTTGCTGCATCCATCCTGTGAGGTGGGTTTGCCCCATCGTTCTGCCCCGATCGTCCCAGGAAGCAGCAGTATTTGGTTTGCCCCGGTTTGGTGAGGGGTTGTCTGGTTCGTTGCGGTGACCTCTTCAGTGACTGGCTCGAATGACGCCAGTGTCGCTGTTGCTGCTGCCGGCGCAGATTCGGTGGCAATTGTCGGCGGGGCTTCCGTGGCGCGCGAGTCGTCTTCAGTGTCAGTAGGAACGACAACAGTCGGAACCGCTGTCCGACGTATGGGTGTGCTGATTACTGGTTTCTGCGTCGCTTGGTTGTTTGGCGGCGGTTTTGGCGCTCCAAGCAGTCCAATCCCAACAATGGCGACAACTACAAGAACGACCCCACCCAGACCCGCAATTATAGGCCAGCGCGCGGCACTGGCAGGTTTCCCCGGGAGTGCCGCGTGGAATTCCTGCGCGAATTCCATAGCACTCGCATACCGTAAAACTGGATTCTTTTCCAGTGTGCGCATGACCACTTTTGAGACTTGCTGAGGAATGCGCGGGTTAGCGCTGGACAGTGCAGGCGGTAATTCGTTCAGGTGCTTGTGCATCTGCACGATGGAGTCCTCGGATTTGAACGGCAAGTCGCCGGCGAGCGCCTGGTAGATCGTAATCCCCAGACTGTAAATGTCCGCGCCGGGCCCCATGGTCCCGCCTTTGATTTGCTCGGGCGAGATGTAATCCGTTGAGCCGCTCGGAATCACTCCCGTCAGTCCGCTCGACGCTCCAGCCACTGAGGATTGTGCGAGCCCGAAGTCCATTAGAAAGGCGCGGTGGTCGCGCGACCGGATAAGGATATTGCTGGGTTTTACATCGCGGTGAATAGTGCCCTTTTTATGCGCCGCATTCAGCGCTTTGGCAATATCGCCCAGCACATGATCCACTTCAGCCAGTGGGACTGTGCCCCCGGTGGTCTTGGCCTGACGGATCCTGTCCGCAAAGGACGGCCCGTCAATGAATTCCATCGCGATATACGGAACGCCTTCAGCCACATTGGTGTCGAGCACGCGCACGATATGGGCATCGCGCGGCTGTTTCTTTGGCTCGAACATGAAGCGCCGGCGCGCAACAGGATCATCAAGCAAGTGCCGCGCCAGCACTTTGAGCGCAACGATTCTCCCTTGCCTGGATTTTGCGCGATAGACAACGCTTGTTGCGCCGCGACTGATCTCCTCAAGGAGAGTGTATGCCCCAAATTGTGTTGGCATATTTACGCATTACTTATTTGACGATCAGTGAATACTGCGTTAGTGAGTACGAGTTTGCGGCATACACTAACACGACATAGTCGCCTGTACTCGTGATCGAAGGTGTAAAGACGAATTGCTCACTCGCTCCTGGGCCGTTTGAGATAGCCCTATAGGTAAACGGTGCGACAACCTCACGCAAGTATAGGTCTATATCGCATGGTGAAGAGTCAGGACATGGATTAGGTTGCACTGGTGTTAAAGTTGCCGTATACGGTCGTACTACGTTTAGGCTCACACGATAATAGTCGTACCGATCGGTCGTCATGTTGATGCTGGCAATGATGGGATAATTTAAGGCAAGTTTGAACGCCGTCGTAATTGTATTGTTCGGTTCGCACCAGTCTGCAGCCTGATTATCACAGGGATACCGATTTGATATGGCCGGTAAATAGGTGTATGTGCGGGTTGTTGGGTTAACGGCAAACAACTCACTACTTATTTCATTCTGGTTACCAGCGTTGTCACTTAGCTGTAGATGAATACTTGCTTGATTTGAACTATCTGTTGTCGAAACCATCCATGTAATAGACATGTCAGCAGTGCGCGTGATGGGAACTGGTGGGCTATCTGGCTTTAGATAAAACCAAACAACCGTTTTTGTCAGACCACTTGCGGCGTTTGAGAAAATTGGGTCTGTGATAGCCCAGGTAACGCTGATGATAGCGTCATGTGTCCAGGTGATGGACGATCTTGGGTAAAGAATCGATCCCGTTGGTGGGACACTGTCTTGTTTTAATGAAAATACCTTGTCTTGTAGTGTAGGCTGACTGCTGCTGGTATAGTAAATGGTGTAGGTGATGATATTAGCAGTACCTTCACTTAAGGTTATGCTTGGGATTTCTATAATCATCGATTGAGTGTTGACGATAGTTACATTGAGCAGTATTAAGTCATTATTCAAACCTCTTTGTAAGTCTGCAAAGGGGGAGACTGATTTCACTCCCTCGGTGTTTGTGACCTGAACAAGAATAGCGATTGGCTGAGTTGTAGTAACCCAGCTATTCGGATCAGGACTCAGCATATGCCATTCCGGAATGCTTACTGAACCTGCGAATGCTTGTTCCTGCACACGGATTTCCGGCGCTTTCAACAACAAGGCAAAAAATCCAACTGGTAAAAGCGTGGCTATAACCAGAAGCACGATTTTGCTGAACCGAGTTTGGTTGTTCATGGTTCGTATCCTTTTTACGCTGGCAGGGCTTTTGTCGGTGCTGGCGGAGATGTCGGTGCTGGCGGAGATGTCGGCGCAGCTGTTGCGGCTGGCGGTGATGTCGGCGCAACTGTTGCCCCCGGCGGAGATGTCGGCACTGGCACCGATGTCGCGGCTGGCGGTTTGGGTGGATCAGTTGGTCGCGCCGTTTCACCTGGCTTTGGCGTATTGGCTGGCTTTGGTGTGTCTGTAGGCGGTGACGTAGGCCCTGGCAGAGGTGTATCAGTGGGTTTGACTGCGGGCGCTGCGGTTGCAACCACTGGCACTGAAGTCGCCGTATTGCTCAGATCGGGCGTGACTGTAGCCTGGCCGGGCAGTGTCTGCGTGGGTTCTGCGGTGCTATTGTCGCTGGGGTCTGTTGGCAACGTATTCGCATCGGTGCCCTGAGCCACACTCGTCGCTCGCTTTGCCGCGCGCCGCGTGGCGGTGACTCCCACTGAATTTGGCGTAGGCCCGGCGTCACTCCCAGTTGTAAGTATGGAACCAAGCACTGCGACGCTTATGGCGAGCACGACGATAATCGCGACGATCGCGCCAATCAGAGCGATTGGCAACCCTTTTTTGACAGGCGCCAACGCGCCATAGTTGAGCACGATCGATGAGATGTTGTCGGTTGTGTGATTGTCTTTTGCTGCCTGGATCAGCGCAGCTACCGCGCGCTGCGGGGTGGGATTTGCCAGCAGGATCGCTTTGATCTGCTCATCCATCACTGGGCCATGTAGACCATCGCTGCAGATCATCAGCCGGTCGCCTGGTTGTAATGTGATTGGTTCGGTCATGACGTCAGGAGAGTGGTTGGCCGAGGCGCCTAGCGACCGTGTGATGATGTTGCGTTTATTGCTCACGCGCGCATCTTGTTGCGTCATCAACCCCTTTACGACCTGCTCAGCAACCCAGTTATGGTCTTTTGTCAGATGACTGAGCGTGTCGCCATGCAGCAAGTAGGCGCGGCTGTCGCCAACATGTGCGGCATGCAGTTTGTCATCGACAATCGACAGCACGACGATCGTCGACGCCATGTTTTTGACGCTCGAATCGGCCGCGGCCGCAGTGCGCACCGCCAGGTGTGCGGCATTAACGGCATTGAGAAGCGCCTGCGGCGGCGGCGTGTTATCTGCGTAGTATGCGTTAAACGCCGTCTCGGATGCAATCGACGATGCGCGTTGCCCTCCCTTTTCACCGCCCACACCATCGCATAGCACAAGCACCACGCCTTTGGAGTTTCTGTGGGCAATATCGTTGGGATCAGTGACGCGCACCGCATCTTGATTTTCGGAGCGCGGCCCTTGATCCTTGTCGGCATACCAGGTAATCGTTGGTGTTGGCATTCTTCAGTCTCCGTAACACTCCAGTAATTCTGAGATATCAATGCTTATAGTTATAGCAGTCTACCTATCGTGTTGATATTCTAATCAAGGCAACCGGATAGGGGTTATTCGGATGATTGGCGGCCTGACGATGATCGCAGTGATCAAAACCGGTGGTCGCACCACAATAATTGGTGGTGTTGTTGGCGCAGTTGTTGGCGGTGGTGGTGATGTCGGGCCAGGTGGCGGCGCGGATGTCGGGCCAGGCGGTGGTGCGGATGTCGGTTCTGGCGGTGATGTGGGTGCGACATTGGTTGGCGCACTCGTTGGCGCGTCAGGCACGGCTGTGCGCGTTGCGACAGGCGTGAACGGGCGCGGGGTCGCCGAAGCCATGACACGCAAGTCAGGCGTCACTGTTGGCAGACCTGGCGCCGTATCAGGTGTCGGAGTTTCAACCGTCTCGGTGCTGTCCACCGCTGTCGTGTCACCCTTTGAGACCACGCGCGTGCCGGTAGTAGATGTTTTTCTCGTCGCAGTGGCGATGCCTGCACTCTGTGTGC
>Ga0118677_10003718_pt1 | contig 28547 bp, 32 predicted proteins | sample AliMusrvi5mmetaG_FD_86154 | JGI IMG/M metagenome (GOLD analysis project Ga0118677, IMG submission 86154) | reverse complement strand
AATCAATTTTTATTCATTCCTGCTTTGAACCATTATTACAAATATTAGAAATGAATATCTAAGTACTTGCCCCAAGGGTTAAAAGGGATCAAGTGACTAAATTGGCATGGCGGAGAGGGTGGGATTCGAACCCACGGTAGGTTTGACCCTACGCCTGATTTCGAGTCTTCTGTACATCCCATGCAAATCAAAGACTTAACATTAAATCATTTCCGCGGGGCGCTTAAATCAACTAACGCCAACCCCCCTGTTTATGAGGAAGTAATTAAGAATGCGGAAAGGATTTTTTAGATTTTCACAAACATAAAAATTATAACCATTAATCAACTAGGTAAACCACAATAAAATGCGTATGTTGAGCGATTTAATCGTACCGTCAGATATGGATGGTTGCCTTAAGGTGCGTGCAGGTAGCGTTGGTATCAAGGTATTTGGTGGCATCATGCTGGGTATGTGCTTCCTGCTTTTTAACTCTCTCTTCTCCAGCATGGGACCCTTAGTCTCCTGGCCGGCACTGCTAATGGCCTTAACCCCGCCCTTGCGGTGCTTTCTTTTGGCGCTCGTAGGATTGCGCTGGGTTTCTAAGGCTTAGGGAACTCATGACCGGGGCCTACAAACGCCTTATAACGGCCTTCATGGCCAGCTTGGTATGCCTAGCGGCGCAAGCCTGGGGCATGAGCTTTGAGAAGCAAGAGCGTTGCATGGATGGGCTCACGCCCAGATGCCAGCTGATGATTTTGGCCACCGGGCAAATCGATAAAGATAGTCCGAAACAATTTAAATCTTTTGCGCAAAACTTTCCAAAAGGTACCTGGGTTGCAGTCTCTAGCCCTGGAGGCAATCTTGTGGGTGGCATGCAATTGGGGCTTGCGATTCGCGAACTCGGATTTAATACTACGATTGGCAATTCCGATTACAGCCCACCCGATTGCTTGTCCGCTTGCGCCTATGCTTTTGCGGGGGGCGTCTCACGCAAACTCACACCCGGTAGTCGTTATGGTCTGCACCAATTTAGAGGAAGTGATCAGGCGATTAATGCCGAAGACACTCAAAAAATTAGCGCCACCTTAGCAAAATATTTGGATGCCATGGGAGTGGACCGGCGTTTACTAGACTACGCCCAAATGACTACTAGCGATAAGGTCACGGTCCTCACACTGACTCAAGCACAACTTCTTAAAGTAGACACTGCCGGTCAAACGAGCTACGCGCGCTGGAAAGTAGAAGTCACACCCGACAGTAAATTACTCGCCATCAATAGCAGTCTCTTTACTGTGGGCAGCCAAATCCCCGTTACCTTAGGAATCTTGCCAGTCCCTGGTCAAAACAATAAAGTGGCCTGCCTGATTTATTACAAAAGTAATGATGCATCGGCATTTAGCGCTAGCAATCCCCAGCATTTTGAAATCGGTAAAGAGATCTACCCCTTAATTTCTGCGGGCAATTGGCAAGAAAAAACAGGCGGCTATCAAGCGACTTTTCTGATTCCAGATAATTTACTCAATGCCTTGCTGCAAGCGCCGGATGACACAGTGATTACCCTATCGGGTAGTTTTAGCAAGCCACCCCAAAGCAACACCACTACAGCAAGCACCAATCCCCTCACCGCCTACTTTGGCGTGGGTAACCTTAAAAATAGTTTGCAGGCGCTACTAAAAAGATAGCTACTAATGAGATCATTTTAAAAACTACACCGCTTTAGTATTTAACTTGAGCCATTGGGTCCAGCTTTCAAAGTCAAAGCTAGATGTTGCAAAACGCTCCATCATCCATGCTTCGATTACTTTTGAACTTGCATCAATTCGATATCCGTTGATTCTCAAAAAAATATCCATCGCCGCAAAAGCCACTCTTTTATTCCCATCTACAAAAGGGTGATTCATACCTAGACTTTCTACTAGCGCTGCTGCCTGCTCTATAGCGCCACTGTAGTAACCAGTTTGAGGTCTATACAGAGCCGCCTCTAAGGCGCCAGGATCTCTAATCCCTTCAGGCCCACCATATTTTTTAATCAAAATTGCATGTATCGTCATTACTTCAGCAACTGTTAAATAATGAAATGCATTCATTTAGCAAGCGCTTCATAGAGCAGATCAAATTCTTGCATGCTGCTAGCCAAAGCCTGCATGACTTCGCGTCGTGGTGCTGAGTGGGATTTCTTATTCAAGTAATCCTGAAAAGCCTCATCGAGAACGGCGTGCAATTTACGCCCTTCATTTTCAGCAACAATCTTCAAGGCATCCAAAACCTCAGGGCTGGCCTGAGAGGAGAACTTCACAAGGGTCTGAATTGGCATTTTTGGCACTTTCAAGATTTTTCAAGAAAATTCATGATAGAGCATCCAAATACTGAATTCAACCCCCCCCCGATTTAGTCCTACTTAATGTAGGTTTTTCTTTTCTTCTGCAGGAGGTGCCACGACCTCTGCTTCGGCAGCCGCAGCTTGTGCCGGCACATTCAGTTGCAGTTGACCCCAATTGCCTTGGGCAGCGAGTCTTTCCAATAACAAACGCATTGTTTGCAATATGGGCACTGTGAGTTTGAGGTTTAGATTAGAGCCTCCAGGCATCACCAAATCCAAGGAGAGTACATCGATATTCTCTACTTGCATCATGGTGCACTTCACATCCATCACCAATACTGGGTCCGCACCAATCGGATATTTGCTAGCAGGCGCATAGTCATTGGTAAATTTAGTTTACTCCTTCACCGCCTCTTGCTGAAACTGAGCAATCGCCTTAGCCGCTGGCTTCTCATGCACTTGTTCAAGCTTCTTTTCGACCAAGTGATCGGTGGCGGCCAAAATAAATAGAGTGACGCGGCGAGTAAACCAAAATCAATACTCATCATCTTCCACGGCATTAAAGCGGAACATCAAGCGATCTTCGTTTGGCATATAACTGCCGTTAAATTGTTTGATGCTCATTTTCTTAGGCCGGTCTCTTCATTATTTTTATCTATAAATTTGCATCACATCTAGGGTGCACTCAAAATCTATATTTTTTTCCATACGTAATCATTTGAGAAATGAATTGCCCCATCACCCTCAACCGCAGTCAGTATTTCAGTTTCGGCCGTACCTTCACGCGCAAAAGAGAAAAAATAGCCATCTGCATAGGCTTTTGCGACAGCCCATACTTGTTTATTGCCATCAAAAACAATGAGGGTATCTCTTGGCGCAGTACGTACCTCCAACACCTGCTCCCCGCTCCGATAGAGGCCAGCTATAGTGGCCGATCTAAGAACTGGCTCTGCACGCTGAATTAAAGAATTCGCAATCGTATTGTTTAGCGTCCAGTGCGAACCGATAAATCGAGGATCAACGTAATCTAAATCGCTCTTTTCTAGAACATTTAAAAATTCCTCGACCTCCCTAAACAGTACCAAAAACTCATAATTGAGTGCGCCTGCTAAATCTAATTTTTGTTTGAGCTCGTCTAAATATTGGGCATCAATACCAAATTTTCGCTCGTAGTCCTGCCTGTCATCAGCATATTGATCCAAATTAGATTGCGTATTGGAAATTAAAAAAACTTTTTTGATCGAGGGGTCTCTGATGACTCGAATAAATCTATCCCAAAGAAAGGGGTACTTTTGCAAGTAATTGATTTCATCGCGCCAATGCGGAACTAGTGAGGGGCCGTCTCTTGAAAAATCATGCCAAAAATATATGCCATCTTTATACGGTCCCTGCGTGGTGTCTGGCATTTGGTATACCGTTAACACTTCTACTGCAGGGGTGAATTCTTTTCCATCTAGATTGGTAAGGGTGCGCAGTACGAATTCTTTTGTCGTGATATTCCAGTCGTAAGGCATAGAACGTGGCTCAGGCGAAACCATGGCGCCATAACCTCGTGACATGCAAGAAAACCCGAGAGAGATGTATTTAATCATCCAAAAAACCTTAAGCAGAAGGGGGAATTTTACTAGGATTTTAAATACTCAAATTGGCTAAATCGGACATAATTGGGGTATGAGCATGAGCTATTACGAAATTTTAGGGGTTAGCACGCAAGCGGAAGATATTGTCATCCGCGCTGCCTATCGAGCCCCGCACAGCGCTATCACCCTGACAAATCGGTGGATAAAGAAATGGCCTTAGTGCGTATGCGTGCTATTCAGAAGGCTTACGAGGTCTTATCCGACCCCGTTAGTCGAGTGGCTTATGACGCTAGTCTTTCCGCCGGCTTTGAGCAACCCTACTTTCCCAGCAGTAGACCCCACTCTATTGCTAACCTAGAAGCACAGGCATGGGAAGTCTTGCTTCGACTGCATCCAGACCTAGGTGGTAATTTAAATAAGCTCACCGCCAATCAACAGCATTTAGCGATTACCTACCGCTCTTTGTTACTAGAACTCATTTCTGAAAAATTGGTTGATCGCCTAGTTCAATCCATATGCCAAGAGATGAAAGACATTGAGCCAGAAGCCAAGTTAGACGAGCCAAGAAATACGCATCTGCACTAAAAGCCAATAAATTGCCCCTGCGGCAATTGCCAAGAAGATTACCGGCAATAAACTTTTGCCAACTACCTTAAGATCTTGCAAGCTTGGCAAACAAAACAATAAGACAGGCGAAGCGCACACCCAATACCAAATATCTCGCTGCGAAAAGCCCCAGCTCGAATACTGAGGCGCTAATAATAAAAGCAAGACAAAACTCACCAAGGGTGCCAAACCAATAAAGAGACCGTTGTACCAAGTCAGGTTTTTAATTGCTACCGATCCTAAAAGCCAATTACCATTTTCAAGACGCTTGGGCCAAACAGAAAAGGAACCTGGTTGCCCATTTAACAAGAATGCGGCAACCCAATGGGCACCTTCATGAACAATAGTGCCTGGCAAGAATAAAAACGCCCGTATACGCGCCGATGCAATCGCACGATTGAGAATCATACCCAGCAAAATAGCGGGTACTTGATAAGCAATGGCGAAAAAGATTTGATCTTGCAACGGGGGCTCAGAATTTTTTAGCTAAGATAGGTGAGCAAGCACATTACCTAAATACGTGTTCAATAATAGCCCGCTCTTGATCAGTAATTAAGATCTCGCGAATCATTGAAAAAGGTAAATCTGGATTGTCTTGAGCAATTTTGCCAATCTGTGACCAATACTCAATCTGCTTAGGCACTGAGCGATGCTCAATCCGACCATAAATCTTAGCCCGCTCTACTAAATTATTCGATAGTTTCACATTGACAGGCATATCAACCCCAATAGATAAAAATATGGGCTATTACAGACCATAAAGCCCCTTAAAGGAAACTTTAAATTTAAGCCCCAAATCAAGAAACTAAATTTAGGAGTGCTGGATTGCTTACCTTGCCATCAAAGCCCGTTTTCTTGCGCTCTAAAAATAGGGCACGATCACTAGGGTCAACTGAAGATCCGTCCTTATCCCAGTCAACTTCCACTAAAAGACTGCTGGGTTCATAGGCATAAGCGCCCGCTTGCATCGCTAGCAATGTGAGCTCTGCATCGGCGTAGTGCCTTTTGTAATCAGGATAAAAGAAATTACCGTTGTAGTTCTGGGTTGCCCAGCTTCGCCTTGCAAGACCAAAGCCGGCCAGCGCACCCGCCCACTTACCATCATTAAATCCCAAGAAGTGTTTTTGACTACCTATGGCCGAAAGCGCTTCTTTGAGCCAATCTTTGCCAGCGAAGGCATCTTGCGCCACATATGCAAAGTAAGCGCTTTGGGTTTTAGTAAAGGCACGATTAATTAAAGTAATGAAACCCTCTTCTTTTTCATCATGAATACACAAAATCATTCCAGGTGCATTAGCGCGACTGGCCATCAGCTTTGCAGCGCGCTGTGCATGATCGGCATTAATAAAGGGCATCGCTACTAATACGCCACCCGTAGCCAGAGAGGCACTCTCGTAAGCAGAAAGCTCTTTGCTAGTAAGGTATTGAATTTGCATGGCTTATCGCATCAGATGAGTAAATACACTTCGTTTCTAGACACGTCATCACAAGACTCTTTTGGCAGCAGTTTTATAGACCTCATCACGATCCCGCTTTCCAATCGCAATGACTGTTACTGTGATCGTCTGATTGACAACCTCATACACTAGACGATAACCAACTTGTCTTAGTTTAATTTTGTAACGATTCTCACTATTTCTTAATTTTGCACTTTGGATGCAGGGATTTTCCAATCGCTCTATTAATTTCGACTTAAATTGCTCTCGAACAGTGGCATCCAACTTCTTCCACTCTTTATAGGCATCTTCATAAAAATCAAGCTTATAGGTCATTCAATGACACTCGAATCTTCTTTTGTCCTTTCCGAGCATCGGCTATTGCATTTAACTCTAAATCCTCTAACTTATCCATGAGTAATTCATAAGCTTTGCGAGGGACGCAATAAAACACTGGTTCATTGCGATTGAGGATCGCAATGGGAAAACCTTCGCCAGCAGCCACGGTATTCATGGGATCTTTCTTTAATTCGGTAACGCTAGCAGAGGTGCTAGTCAAAATGAGATGGGCCATAGAATCTTCCTGATTTAGCGGTTATGGGCAAGTGTGATCAAATATTAGCACCTTTAAAAGCACTTTTCAAGGCATCTTTAAAAACACTTAATAACAGCAAATATCAGGTCAATCTATGCCAATTTTGCGGTATGGCGCTCACAAAAGAGTTCGCCCACCTGCAAGACCTTCACCTTAGTGCCCATTGCTATAGCTTCACGCGCGGTCAAGCCACTACTGTACGGAAAGGTATCGATCATGGTGGCGTGACCATTAACAGCTTGCAACGCTTCTTGGTGGGATGCTGGAATGACAAACTCTACATCTTTACCTAATACTGCGCGAATACGTTCTTGTACTTGTGGGTAGCGATACTGGTTATGAATAAACACCTTAGTGCCCTGAATCTGTTTAATCTCTTTTAGAAAGGCGCGCGACACCTTTGCAGGATTGGCAAATACACAAGGGGTCTTAGACTTATTGGCTGCAGGGGTTGGCAAATAATCTGGTGGTGTGTAGCTGCAGTAGCTATTTGGAATATTGATCAGCGGCTCACTGTAAAGATCTTGTAGTCTTGTTGGAGATTGCGTCGCATCGCCAATCCATCCATCAAAACTATCTAAGCCTGTAGTCACACTTTGGCCACCGACCCACTTAAATTGTTTGCGCGCTGGTTTACTCGATAAGGCCTGCAAACCGACCGCATCCATCCAGCCGCCTAAGTCATACAGCACATCAATATCAGCAGCATGAATTTGTTTAGCTAATTGGGCGCCATTTAAATGCTGCACATTAACCCACTCACTACTAAGTTCTTTAAAGGCCTGCGTTGCCCAATCAGATTTATGGCCACGATTAAAGATCACAACATCGCAACCCTTAGCAACGTGACGCCAGCCGGCAATCGTCAAGAAGTACACCGGCGAAACACAAAACAATGGTGAAATGAGTCCCACTCTGGGGCGAAAGGTTTTGCTCGCGTATTGCTGCTCATGGTCTGCCAATGGCTCAAGCTGCAGATTAGGTAGGCGTAAATACTCAGCAGAAAAGGTTTTCACGCGTTGCGATAAACGCTGGGCATTACCCTCTTGATTCCAGCCATTGCGATCGTACAAGCTGGACATGAGCGTAGTTAATTGGGCATCCATTGCATAACTGGTGCTAGCCAAGAGAGGCTCAACGATGCCGATTGCTCCAAGTGGATCACCGAACTGATTCATTGCCAAATCCGCCAGTCCTAGGCGGGCTTGGGGAGCCCCTTCTGGCGAACTCAAGGCATGCTGATAGGTGCGCTGGGCTGCTTCCATTTGCCCCAAGGCATAGTGTGACTTAGCAATTAAAATTTCGCTCTGCCATAGCTCCGGCTTTAAGCTCAAGGCATGGGCACAGCGGTGCAGCGCCTGCTCAGGCTTGCCCCAGCCAAAATAACATAGCCCTAAATTGTGCTTGAGCTCAGCAGACTCGGGCGCCAATTGTTCAATGCGCTGATAGAGCGCAATCGCCTTCTCCCACTGCGCTCCATCACGAGCAGCCTGGGCTTGAGCTAAGACCTCTTGAGCCGTAACGGTCGTTTCCTGACTCATGAATAAATGAACTTCTTAAAAGAATTTAATGTCTGGTGGATTAATTTTACGAAGATGTTTCTCACACCACTCTTTTGAGTTGGCTTGGGTCATATACAAATTGCGATAGTTCACCCAACAAGCAGCCAACCATGCTGAATTGGTTTTATGCGCCACGTCTTTCATCTCGCGCAATAACTTAAGGTGTACGTTCAATTCACGCTCGCGCTCGGGCAGTGCGATCTTAAAGGGCTTAAGACTCTTGCCAGCCGTTTTCATAAAGACCGGGAATAAGCGCTCCACAATAAAGGGCACGTAAGTTGAGCCCTTATGCAGATCGCGCTCGTCTGCTTGCTTAGAGTGCAATAAGTCGCGCACCTTAGGAGGGAGCTTCTTATTAGCAAGGCTTAGGATATTAGCTACCCAAGGAAGATATGCTGCCCAAAACTTAGGTGAGCCCACAAAGTAGTTGGCGGCAGAAAATTGATTGGACGGGTAAATATTGGTGAGCTCTTCCACCGGTAAATCTGCCACCTGAAACACTGCCTGGCATAGCGCCATGAGTTGTGGATGGGTAGTATCACCTTGCATCCACAAGTTATGAAAGAGCGCCTCGTTATGCGGAAATGGATCGCAGTAATAAATATCGCAACCAGGATTTGCTTGAATGGTCTTAACCCAGTCAGCCCCACTCATGCCCGTCTTTTCAGTAAAGCGCCAAGACAGTGCGCCCCACAGCTGCGCACCTTTAACATATTCACTATTAGCGAGCTTCTCAAATACGGCAAACTCGAGTAATTCGGAATCGCTCTTACTGTTATCGAGCGCTGCAAAATTGGGATCGAGCAACTCACGCTGCCAAGGCTCGTAATAAATCTGAAATAAGCGCAAGGGAGATTGCAATGAACCAGCCGGTTTTTTGGCGAGGTTTTGCTCAAGCTTAGCCTCAGTCTTGGGAATGTCTTTGGTGGCTGCTGGCGGAAGTGGCGCTGGCTTAAATTCCACTTTAGAAGTAAATGGCGCCTTTGTTTTCACTGGCGCTTTTGGGGCCGCTTTAGTCAGTAATTTACTAGCAGAGGCGACCGCCTTTAACTTGGATGGCGGCTTTTGTGTTTTAGTGGTTTTAGGCAGGGGTTTAGACGCCCTCGCCCCACCAGTTTTCGGGGACTTTACTAATGCGAGAGTATTTTTCTTGCTAGCCATATTCAAACACCACTTTTCACTAAAAAGGAGGAGACCTTTATAGCAAGGTCATCTGAGCCAATAATACTAGGGAAAGTATACGATGATATTATTAAATCATCCGCTTTTTGACCTGAATTCTCGACCCAAAATGAACCCTAAAGTACTGTGTTTTACCTCTAGCATTAGGCGCCCAAAAATGCTGCGGGGCTGTATTCGAGATATCTTGCAACAATCCTATCCCAATACCTGGCACGGCATTAACTTTGCCTATTCGCCCGATGATGTTTCAAGTGAAGCTTTTGCCAATAATGCCTTGCCTCTAGATGATCTAGATAGTGATGGCAGATTAAAAATTGCTTATAACGAAAATGCACATAATCACATCAATTTTTTAAATGCCATTAAGGCTTTTGATAACTACCTTGATTTTGATATCTATGTCGAAGTTGATAATGACGATATCTATAAATCTAATTATGTAAAAAATATTGTGGAGTTTATGCAAAAAAATGATTGCGATATTTGCTCTACAAAAACCAAATGGGAATTAAACGGTTTTAATTTATACAGGTCGACTGTAGATAATCTGGGCGGTAATCCAGAGGGCACAGACTTTAATATGCCCCCCACTTTCGCATTTAATAAAAAAGCACTTCAAGCATTATTAGAGGGCGAAGAAAAAGATTGGAATATTGGCTGGGAAGATAAATTCTGGCGAGTTAAATGGGCCAATGATGGCTTAAAGCATCTTGAAATTGATAATGGCGATCAATTTTTATGGAACATCCATGGCAGTAATGCCTCAATTGGTCACTGGCTCAAAATTGGCGGCGTTCCGTTTGGTACGCATTTCGCTAAATTACAAGAAGCCTACAAAGCGCATGGACGCCATCAAGGTCTTTTGAAAAATATTTGGTTTCACGAAGAAAAATTCATCGTTTTTGAGATGCCCACCTCCCGTTTTGACATCGGCATTATTGTGCACTCGAACGATTTAACCAAACTTAAAGTTGGGGCTTTTGATCGATCCAAAAAACTCAAGTTCAAGGAAGTGCATGAGGGTTATGACTTTAGACAAGGCAGTCAGATGACCATCTTTGAAGCCATGATCAAAACAGATGAGGAGTATGTTGGCATTGTGCATGCCATTGACACCTTTATGGATCTGGCTTTACAGGACGATTTAGTCGAATAGCTAGCGCCCTCACTTCAAATATTAGTCCTTCAGAGCAACTTACCTCATACAAAACAGAACGCCGGCTAGTGAAATGAAAAAACTTATTCTTAAAAACTTTCAATCGCCAGGCGATATTGTGATGCTCACTGCTGCAGTGAGAGATCTGCATAAAAGCAATCCAGGTAAATTTATTACTGACGTGCGGACCCCTTGCGGACCCCTTTGGGAGAATAGCCCATGGATTACGCCGATTGATGATGCCGATCCGGAAGCTGAAACTATCCAGTGCGACTACCCCTTGATTCACCAGAGTAATACCGGTCCGTGGCATTTCATACATGGATTTATCCAGTTCTTTGCTGACTACCTCAAGGTGCCAGTAAAGCCTACTGAGTTTAAGGGTGATATTCACATCTCCGAGGTCGAGAAATCCTGGATCTCACAAGTTCAAGAGGTAGTTGGATCTGAGTTGCCATTCTGGTTAATTGTTGCTGGTGGAAAAAATGACTTCACCATTAAATGGTGGGATCAAGAGCGCTATCAGCAGGTGGTCGATCACTTTAAGGGAAAAATCTTGTTCGTCCAGGTGGGCGCCAAAGAACATGCGCACCCTCCCCTAAAGGGGGTATTGGACCTCAGAGGAAAAACAGATTTGCGCCAAGTAGTGCGCTTGATGTATCACGCCCAGGGCGTGCTCTGCCCGGTGACTTTCTTTATGCACTTAGCTGCGGCTGTGCCCGTTAAACCAGGTATGCCTAAGAGTCGTCCTTGTGTGGTCGTTGCAGGCGGCAGGGAACCTTCACAGTGGGAAGCCTACCCGCAGCATCAATTTATTCACACCAATGGCGCGCTGCGCTGCTGCGATGAGGGCGGCTGCTGGAAATCAAGAACCGTACCTATTGGTGACGGTGACGATAAAGACAAGCCTGAAAATCTCTGTATTGATGTGGTGGAAAAAGTTGGCAAAGTAGCCAAGGGATCTGAGCGCTTCTTACCTAAGTGCATGGATCTCATTTCTTCCAAACAGGTCATCGATCGTATTGAGATGTATTTTCGAGGCGGCGCAATTCAATACTTATCGAGTGATGAAAATCAGGCGGCCAATAAAGCACTGCAAGCCCAAAAAGATTAAGTGCACTCAACCTGATCTCACTTACTACTAGCACTTAACTTCAGAGTAGACCGAAGAGTAAATAAGGCTACTCATTACCTCATAAAGTAATGCACGCCGGCCCCAATGATTCCTATCCAAGTGAAAGCCAGAAACAGCAGGCTTTTAATAGATTCGGCATCTAGCTTCCAAACTCTTATTACCCGCACACTCCAAAATAGCATCCAGAGCACTATGGCAATGTAAGCAATGCCATTGAATACGGGGGCATAGTGGGAAAAAGAGTCTAAGTTCAATGCTCTAACTCCACTCTATGGCTTGTTTTAATACCTGCCGATAATCAGAAGTCACTGCCAAATCAACCCCACGATCAAGTTGCGCAGTAGCAAGTCCGGGCCAGCGTCCATACGTCTTTCCTCCAACCACCCCGGAGCCCATGACTAAAGCGGTGCTGGCATGGCCATGGTCTGTGCCACCGCTACGATTAGTGCGTAGCCTTCTACCAAACTCGGTCATTACCACCAAGGTGTAGCGCTGCTGCTGTGTTTGCATATCCTCGTCAAACGCGCCCAAGGCATTCGATAGATCTCTGACTAAATTATCAATTTTGCCATTTTGGTACTCATGCGTATCCCAACCCAGATGATCAACACAGGCGTATTGCAAGCCAACATTGGATTGCAATACCCTTGCAACCGATTTGAGCCCTACTCCAGGATCGCTATTAGGATAAGGTGTCGTGCCACCGCTCACATAAGGCATCACTTTATTAGGGTTGCTAGGATCTTTTGGAAAAGACTGATTCACTGCGTTGATAGTATCGGCAGTTTCTTTCATAAGGGCGCTAGCTGGGTGACTCTGCTCCAGCGAACATAAACTTTGTAAAGCACGCAATGCCGCAGGACCACCCGGATAGTTAATGCCATTTGTGAGATCACGCGCAGCCATCACCCTGTTTGAGCCTTGCATGACTCCAGGCAAATTATTGTTACCTGCAAAAAGCGGCAATACGGATTTACCAAGTGGTTGATGCATGCGCGCTAATTGGCGCACCATCCAACCATTATTATCAGGCAACTTTTGTAATGAGCCCACACCACGATCCATGATCTCTTGCGCCTCAAAGTGTGAGCGTGTTTCATCGCTAAATCCTACCGCCACCCACGGCGCTAAACGGCCAGAAACATATAGCTTTGCTAAAGGCTCAGCCTTTGGGTGCCAATAGAGCGAAGTACCATCAACCATAAGAGGCTTTTCATTAAAACCGCTAGGGGTAAACCGATATTCCGGTGGACGCGCCGCAATAAAGTCGGAATCATCCAAAGGAGATAACAAACTGAGAGTATCGGCGCCGCCTCGTAAAAACACCAAGACAAATGGTGTGCGAGCGTTTGGCAAACTAGCAGGCGCAGCTAGGGTGCTATCACCAGCGAGTGCAAAATCACTGATACCTGCCAACGAGAGCGCAACGCCCCCTTTTAAGAACTCGCGCCGCTTCATAAGGCAACTCCAGCATTAGCCATCGCCCACTGCTGCGGTGTTGGCAAACCGACCTGCGTCTGAAAGGATGGCGCGCAGGCCATCAGACCCACCAAGCGGCAGGCTCTCTTGGCATCGGTCACCACATCATTTGGATTGGTATTTTGCGAGGTCAATAATGTAGCCGTCATCTCAGATCGAACAGAGCCAAATAGGGGCGTTTGCCAGCGTTCTAAGACCTGCGCAAAGGTGCGCTTAGTAGGCAAGCCATCAAAGGGATTCCATTCTCCCGTGCCCCACCAGTTTTCAGCCAATCCTTGAGTCAGTTGCATGCGTCCGCGTAAATACACTGACGATAAATGTAATGCCATGGCCTGTGGCGGACCCTCAGGGCTTCGCCATGCATAGAGCGCAGGGGCGGCCTCATTGATCGGGCCCATGATGCGGCCCTCTTCTAAAGTAGGCGACAGATTTACCGCTCTGGCAAAGCTTGAAACCAAGTGCATTGGTGAACGCACTTGCTGCTTTTGCATTAGCGGTATTTTTTGCGACTCTTGTACTAAGTGTGCATAGACTAAAGAAAGCTGTGAAGGTGAATTCCGATTCTCCCAAAATACATTGGCTGTACTTACTTTTAGAGCTGGAGGTGCAGCACTACCAACTAAGCGAGTTACCATCTTGCTCGCTAAGTGCTGTGCAGTAGCGCGGTGACTAGCGCACAGACCCAGAACCTTTTCGCCATCCTTCATAGGGCCTGCGAATGAAGTGAACTCATTGGCTAAGACACGCTTTTGGTAGTTATCGTGCCATGCATCAACATAGGTAAAGCGCCCGGTCTTAGGTAAATTCTGGCCACCACCAATGCCGGCGCCATTTTCTACCGTCCAACCGGTAAAGGCGCGCGCCGCCTCATACACATCTTCATCAATGTAGCCCGAAGGTTTGCCATCTAGAGCGCCAGGGACTTTTTTCCACTGCGCGTATAAATTATTGAGGTAGGCAGAGCGCCCTAAGGTATGCAATTCAAAGAGCTCACGCGCAAAGTTTTCATTGGGACTGCCTGAGCGTGAAGATTGGTTATTAAGGTAATAGAGCATGCACGGATGCTGAGACGATGCTTTGAGCATCTGGGCAAAATTACCCCAGCAATGCTCACGAATGACGGCTCTCTCCCAATGCGGTAAGAAGGCCCTGACATTACCATCCTCTCCATAAACAGAAAAATGATCGCGCCAAAATGAGACCCACTCCTCTTGCCAGGGATGAGCAGTTGAGAGCATTTGCAATAGATTGGCCAGGCGCAACTCAAGCAATGGACGTGAGCGCTCAGGCGGTGGGATTAAATCGCCGTTACCCGTATAGGCAAACAAGGTGGGCAGATCAGCGCCGAGTAAAGACAAGGATCGATACTCATCAACTGCTGGGTATTCTCTGCCATCGCCATATTTTCCGGCGTCATAGCGCAGGCGCAATTTAAGTTCGGGGATATTAAGCTGGCTATTGATCATCCCAGGAGGCGAAAAATTGAATTAATTAAAGCCGTTGGGGTTTTGACTTTGCCAACGCCAGCTATCGGTACACATCCGGTCAACGTCATGTTTTGCCTGCCAACCCAAGACCCTTTTTGCATAATCAGCTTGGGCGTAATACTCAGGCAGATCACCGGGGCGACGCCCCACAATCTGACGAGCAATAGCCTTGCCACTGGCACGCTCAAATGCGCTTACTAGCTCTAACACTGAAGTGCCCTTACCCGTTCCTAAATTGACAGTGACTACACCAGTATGCCGATCTAAATAATTGAGCGCTGCTAGGTGGCCGGATGCTAAGTCATCTACGTGAATATAGTCACGCACACCAGTACCATCAACCGTTTCGTAGTCATCACCAAAGATCGATAGATATTCACGCTTACCGACAGCTACTTGCGCCAAAAATGGCATTAAATTATTTGGAATTCCAGAAGGATCTTCTCCGATGTGGCCAGAAGCATGGGCTCCTACAGGATTAAAGTAACGCAATAGTGCAATGCGCCACGCAGGGTTACTAGATGCTAGATCTTGCAAGATTTGCTCAACCATTAATTTACTGTGGCCATAGACATTAATGGGTTTGAGTGGGTGAGCCTCGGTATAAGGTAAAAAGACGGGCTCACCATACACGGTCGCCGAGGAAGAAAACACCAAGGTGTGGATATTGGCACGAGCCATTTCTTGCGCTAGGACGATGCTACCACCAACATTATTATCGTAATACAAAAGCGGTTTTACTGAGCACTCAGCCACTGACTTTAAGCCCGCAAAATGAATGACGGCGCTAATGGAATAATTTTTAAAGATTTCTTGCAGAAGATCTCGATCGCGTACATCCCCTACTTCAAAATGAGGTCGCTTGCCAGTGATTTTTTCTATCTGGTCAATGACGGTCTTTTTACTATTGCATAAGTTATCTAGCACCACAACATCTTGACCAGATTCAAGAAGTTGCACCACTGTATGTGAGCCGATATATCCCGCGCCGCCGGTGACCAGAATTGTCATGAAAACTCTTTACAGTTATTTAAGGGCTTATTTTTACTCAATACATGAGTTTTAGCTAGCACTAGTCGTTATCACCCATCTATCTACCCACCGCTCGTCGCCAGACTTAATAGCCTATGGCGTAATCGTCAATGAATCCTAGACAGCGGTTCGCACTTGTAATAAGTGCTGACGAATGACTTGATCAACGTAAGAGACCATCCAATAGCGCTGCATCAAAGCAGTAGTAAGTGCTTCTGGTGAGAGCGCCACATTAACCTGCTGAGCAGTCCAATTGGTCTTGCCTCGCAGTGATAATGCGCCTGCTACGCATTCCATGAGCGCTTGCTCAATGGCCTCGTTCGTACTGTTAACAATCACTTGATCTAAGTTACTCGTGCCCGCGTACTTATCAGAAAAGTACTGCACTAAATCGGCAAAGCCCTTAAAGTCGCGGTTGGCCAACACTACATTAGTCAGCTCGTTATATTCAGCCGCTTTACCTGCCAATTGCGGCGAGCGATCCTCGCTCGTCCACTCGACTTGAGGAAATAAATTGTCTTCCTCCTCTAAGGACTCTTCTGGCGCAGGTGCCTGGGGCGCTTCTGGTTTGACAGCGGCATCGCCTGGGGCCGCGGGATTGGGTGCGCTGTCCTGCGACAATTGCATCACTAAACTCAGGTCCTCATCATCGGCCATCGCAGGCGGCGCTGTTTTTTTAAAGTCAATTTTGAGGTGCTTATAGTCGCCCAGTAAAAACAAAGCCTTTAGTGCACTCAGGCGCATGAGAATCGCCTTCTTATGCGAGACCTGAGAAGTTTCGCGCAGCAAACTATTAATAAACTCATTGATCTGCGATGGCATGTTCATCCTGAACTCATCTTGCCAGGCACTCCACTGCATGACCGAGCCATCGGCTTTGACTAAATTGGTACGCGCGGTATTTTGCACCGCATCTTTAGGCTCAATCATGATCATCACTCGATTGCGACCCACTAAAATACCAAAGTGCGCTAAGCGATTCGAGCGCGCATCGCCAACATCAAATACTTCGCCTTGGTTAATTAAGGCAGTCTGCCCTGAAAGACTGGCGTCCGGTTTTAAAATCCACCAGTACGCTTTAGCATCGATTAAATCGAGCTCTCCGCGCGCCTGTGACTGCGCGTTCGCTAGCGCAGCAAAGCCTGTAGCCTTAGCCAGATAATGCAGATTGGCATTGCTTTTATCTTGCGCGTAGCCAACTCTAACCAAAATCTCTATTTGCTCTGGCAAGGTAAAAAAGCGGCGATTTAGATAATCGAGTAACCATGAATTAGCATCGCCCTTCATGCCACTGGGCAAACCCATCGTATCTTGCTCAAGACTCATGCCAAAGAGCGTCACGCACGTGCCGTGTCCATCCATCATTGGCGGTTTACTGGCAGGATCTAATCTGCGCGAATACATAATGCCGTCTTTGCCATCCGGAAAGCCTTGAATGCCATAGACATCAAACTTAGGGTTGTAGCGAATCAAAATGGAGTGGCCCTCGCCCCCCTTCCAAGACTCGTAGTGCACGCCAAAGTGATTGCGCGTCAGTGAGGCAATTTTGGCGCCCACACCGTAATTAGCAAACTCATTAGCCGTCGAACCAGAAGCCGATAAGTTGTTGAGCAAATTATTCATCTGCTCTAAAGACATGCCATCGCCATTATCAATAAAGGAGAGCTTATAAATATTGCTCTTATTAGCAATGCCGTGGTTGTAATCTAATACGATTTTGCGATTAGGTAGGCCCGTGCGCTGACACGCCTCAATCGAGTTTTTGACAAACTCGCGGATGTACTGATCGGGCGTGCAATCACGGCCTAAATTGCGAATTAAGGCTGATAGCCCCATGGGATTTACTGCGGTCGGTTTAAAGCCTACTTGGTCAGCCATACATCACCCTCTATTTGATTTATTCCATCTTATTACGAAAGACAGAGGGCTACTAATAAATATTAAGCTATTGATTTAAATGAAAAAAATGATAGTTCGTTTTGCAAAAAAGGCTTTAACCCCCCCCCTTAAAAGCTCTCTTGGGGGTAGTCTAAGTTACGCTATGCTTAGAGTTAAATGAATAAGGCGCCGATTTCCCCCAATACTGCTGGCTTTAACCTCATTGGGTATGCGACCTCTCCCATGGGTCTTGGAGAAGATCTACGGACCTTTGCCGCGCTATTAGAGCACCTTGCCATTCCTTTTTCGATTATTGATATACCCACTGACAGTAGCGGCAAAATCGCCGTCACGTTTAAGCACTTATGTGCCACCCAATTTGCTACGAGTATCTTTTTCATGTCACCGATGGAGTGCGAAAAAATCTCCACACAATATCCACCATTATTTACTCAACCTAAAATGAAAATCGGTTACTTTCTATGGGAGCTTCCCGACTTTCCCGAAAAATACTTGCCAGCACTTAAATTGGTCGACCAAATTTGGTGTCCTACTAAATTTGTTCAAGCTTCCTTTATGGCCAAATCAAAACAACTCACCTTAACGATTCCGCTACCAGTGATACAGCCCCTAGCCAGTGGGCGAGATTTTAGAAAAGAACTGGGCATTCCCAAAGACGCGTTTGTTGCCCTGTTTATGTTTGATTTACATTCGACGCAAAATCGCAAAAATCCACAAGGTGCGATGCAAGCCTTTATGCAATTTGCCCAAAATAAACCCGATGCCTATTTCGTTTTGAAAATTAACCGCTGGCAAAACATGGATCGCAAAGCGCTATCTTGGTTACCCAATGATCCGCGCATTAAATTGGTCACTGATACCTTGCAGCCAGCAGAGCTTGCCGACCTCTATCAAAGTGCCAATTGCTACCTCTCCTTGCATCGTAGCGAAGGCTTTGGGCGCACCTTAGTGGAAGCCCTACAACATGGCCTAACCTTAATTTCTACTAACTATTCGGGACCAGCCGATTACATCACGACGCAAAATACCCAGATCATTGAATGGCTTCCTCAAACTGTGCGTAAAGGCGACTATCCCTTTAATAATTTTTCCATGTGGGCAGACCCCATTATTGAAGAAGCAGCCAAGGCATTACAAAATTTGTATCGAGCGCCGCGCGGCAAACCCAATGCAGCTTCAATAGCCTCTGGCAATATTTATACTGTTCAAAACTTAGCAGCCAAGTATCGCGGTGTGATTGCTTCTTACCTAAACTAGAATAATCAATTAAATCAAGCCGCGTCTCACCAGATCGGGTTTGATTATTTTTAAGCGCTCAGCCATCAGCATCGCCGTTCTCTCTGGGGCAAATACAGATTTGGCATAGGCTAGTAAATTGGCAATAAATAGCTGATTCTTGCTCGCTACTAAGGCCGCTTGCATTTGTGTGCCTAAATGGGTAATCGAGATATCGGCCCATACCGCCTGATCAGCATCTTCAACAAAATGGTAATCACCTTTTTTTGCAGAAATTAGCTCATAGTCAACCGGAAAGGTATGATCTGGGTTCATATAGTATTGATTGCCCGAGTAGTTTGTCGCTACAACTGGTTTTCCCAATAGCATGGCTTCAGCCAAAGTTCGTCCAAAGCCTTCTGCACGATGTGGCGAAACATATACATCACATACTTTAATTAGGCCTAAGACCTCAGGGCGATCAAGGGTCCGATCAATCAAAATGATGCGCGTATCTTTAGTAATTTTTTGGCAAAAAGACAGCCAAGTTCGATCTTGAGGTTTGACATTCATGACTTTGAGGACCAGGCAAACTTGTTTATTGCCAACAAATTGCTTTTCAAAGGCATTAATGACTGCCATAGGGTTCTTACGCACTAAGTGAGAATTAAAATCAAGGGCATATAAAAATAAGCCTTTTTTCTCAGGCAAACCAAAGTGCTTACGAGTATAGGTTTTAGTACGTGCCACGCTAGCAGCTAGCGGCATCGCTATCACGGGTTTCTTGGTCGATTTTGTATACATATTAAAACTGTGTTCACTACACGCCCAGACTTCATCAACCAGATCAAACGCGCTACTCCAAGCCTTGGGCCATACGCTCATTTCCCAAGGCCACCAACCAATGTTGTAGTGACCATCAAAGACATGGTCGCCCAACTTTAAAAAAATCCGTGCCACTGTATCAAAGCCAGGCATACAAAAGACATTGATGGCATAGGGTGCGACCCCATCACTAGCTAGAACGTCTTTCTCAACGCCCTTATCGTTTTGACGAATCTCCACCCCTGGCTCAATATTAACAATACGATAGGGCACGCCAGCTGCATTGCAAGTCTCCACTGCCATGCGCAAATCTTCTCCCAGGCCAAGTTCTCCATAAGCAAAACCAAAGAGATTGACGCCAAAGGGTTTCTTACTCATCGGGTTAGAAGGTGCAGATGGCGCATAGGGTTTAATCTTACCGCCAGTCTTAATCCAGGACCAGCGGCCCGCGTTCACAGGACCGCCAGTAGGGTCAATCAGGTCAGGCTCTAACGCTTTTTGAGACCAGGCACGCCAGAGAGCTATGCCTTTTGCATCTTTTAAATCAGGGCGCCCCTTAGCTGGCAAATAACTATATTCATAAAGAGCAAAACGGGGTAAGTCTCCTAAGCCCTCACCCATGCTCATAGGCTCTAACAACCAAGAGCGCCAGCGATTGGCAATCAGGTCTTTGCATTTAAAGACACTTAAGCCTACCGTAAAAAACCAGTTGATAAAACGATTGCGCGAGCTTGAAACTCTAATATCCATCGCTTTTTGCATCTCGGGACTTAGTAAGCTCCAGGCCATGAACATGAGCAAAGAAACTGCTGGCGCTTCATCGACTTCTTTAGTTGGCAAATTTAAATGCAATAAAGGTTTATCGAGCGTGCGAATCAGTTCAATACTGGCAGCATCGCCTAAAAAATGCTCGCCCATCCCAATCACGAAGAACCAAGCAGCAATCAGTTCTGAATTGGTTTTTTGATTGACTGTAAATTTTTGCAAAACATCGGATCGCCAAGCTAAGGTCAACTGCATCGCTCGCGGAATAGCAATTTCCACATTCTCAATAGACAATTTGCCGGAGGCCTCAAATAACCAAGCTTGCTCTTCTTTAGAAAGCTCTGACCAATAAGGGTATTCAGAACGACCCTTAATTAACCACCACTTGGCAAAACGCTCATTAAATGCCGCTTGCGTATCAGCCTCACCGCGCACATCGGAGCGCAGCATCCAGGCATAACGTTTGGCAATGGGCAGTTTGGGGTTCATGACTCAGTCTTAGGGGTAATACAAGGATTTCTCACACTATACATAGTATTGTATTTTGAGCGCTCTGCCACCACTACCGTGCACAGTAATGGTGGCATTTCGTTTTGTAAAACAGATGAGCAATCAATGCAGACTATTGTTAGATCTCAACGAGCTGCGCATCATCCAGATCATCGTCAGCACGCTGATTTTTAGGCGCTAAAGATGGTTTGTTGGACGCCTGATTTTCTAAAGTCAACCTAGCCATCTCCTTGGCAGACTCAATTTGATCCATAGAAGATAGTGCTTGATAGCCTTTGAGCATCCGATTTTGAAAGCTCGTGGCATAGCGATTGGCGCGATCTAAATCCATGACCTCCATCATTTGAGAGGCCCGAATACCGTCAATGATCACTTGATAAGAATCAGCATCAACAGCCCAAAGCAGATGGTATCGATAGTCATTTTTTAGTTCGCTAATGAGCGCAATCAAATTGAGTGAAAAGGTTTGTTGCTTATAGCGCTGCCCCACTGCAATTAAAAATGAGGTATTAGGAAGCTGCCCATCCATGATGAACTCAAAAAGCGCTGGAAACTTTTGCGCAATGTGCGGAACAATCTGATCACAAAATTGCTCTTGCAAAGCCAATGCGTTATCTAATACTGCATAGGTAAATTGTGCATACTCTTTTTGGCCACCATCGTCTTCTTTAAAAAACCAAACGGGTAAATTCATTGCTGCGAGTGAGTCAATGCCTGACTGCCGCCCAAATTCACGCTTAATATCTTGCGATTGCATCATACCCTCAATGCGCAATTTATCAGCCGCCATCATCCGCTCTAAACCCAAGTGTGCCTGCTCAATAGTGCGCAAAATCATTTGGCGTGTGGGGTCAAAAGCACCCCACTGCTCGGCCAAACTTTCTAGTTGCGCCTGCTTAGTGGCCACATCTTCCCATGGCAAATAGCCCTTGGTAAAAATCGCCGCCTTTTGAGCGTTTTTCGATGATGCTTGTTTACCCGCCTCGGTTTTAGGGCCCGTTTGCACTACTGGGGCATGTTGTTTTGCAATTGATCCTTCTTTGCTACTAATAGCATTAGCCATGTTAATTCTCCATATTGATGTTTTGAAATGCGCCCTATTACGCAAAGGCGCACCATGAATATGGAGCTCTTAACAGGTTTTACTCACCCGCTAATACACCCATTTTGAGACTTTTATTATTTTGTCACCGCCAACTAGCACCTACTCCTCATTAATCCGCATCATCGTTAATAACTACAGGCACGGAGCGCTCATGGACGCGGTAATGATTTAAGTTATCCTCCACCTTACCGATTTTGGCTATTGCCAAAATTTGCGCTGCAAATACTACAAAAGGGGTGCGAGTAGTACGCAGATCTTTTTGCACAATCTTGCGATTAATCCTTGGCTCTTTTTGAAAAGCAGTGCGCCAAGCCAAAAATAGGGCAGAAATCAACAGCCTGCGGGCGTGCACTTTTTGATGAGGGCCTTTGGGTCGATCAGTGCCAAAAGTGATGCGGGTGAGCTTTTTAAAGACATAGGGCTTATACGGCGTCTTTTGGTACTCCAAAGTATTGGCCAATGCCGCCAATATCAGATTGCGTGGGCGGGTACGATTGCTTGCAAAGCCAGCTGTAATTAAGGCATCATCGACCTCAGCGATTTTTGCTTGGCTTAACGGCGCGCCATTACTGATGGGTTCGCCAAGGCGCTGGGTAATAGCCTCATCACCGCGCTGCCACTCTTTTGACGGATCAATCGGTTTGCGTTTTCGTCCCATGAAATGGCCTAGCCATCTGTTTGCTTAAGCAATCGCCACTAGGAGTCGACCCACTGGAGCCTTCACGGGTTTGACTCGAATCTCAATGTTATAGCCGAGCCGTGCCAAGCAGTCCATCAACTTGCGCTCTGACAAATTGGAAAAATCACCCCGCATCATCCCTGAGACCTTGGGTTGTGAAATGCCCATTCTTCGGGCTGCCTGATCTTGGTTCAAATCCAGCCTTCTGATCGCCTTTCGAATTTGAATTACCAAATCCGTTTTAATTTTTAATTTATCAGACCCTGGCAAACCCAAGTCAGCATACACATTGCCCGAACTTTGAAAAGATTCAATGTTGTTGATAGTGTCTTTTTTCATTTCACAGCCCCTTCGCTATTTTTTCAGCTACTTTTAATCTGGCCAAAATCAGATCCATATCTGCTTTTGGTGTTGCAATCCCCTTTTTGCTCTTTTTTTGAAAACAGTGCAAAACAAATACTGCTTTTGAAAACTTGACTGTGTACACAGCCCGATACGTTCCACCCACATCATCTTCGACAATCTCCAAGACACCAGAACCGCCAAAACCTTGCAATACTTTTGCCGATTCATGGCGATCCCCTACTTGAGCCAAAGAAAGTGCATAGCCAAACAAACGTCGTACCCCCACTGGAAGCCCCAATACATCCTTGTGGCTACTGCCAATCCAAAATAGGGGCTTTTCAGAATCCGACATATCCTAAATTATATATGAAGTGGTATAAAAAGGGGGGCTAAAAATCAGGGGATTTCATCACTCACTGCCCCTGAAACTCGGGACCCTATTGCCTTAGCACCTGCCTTAACACTAGCTTTTTAGGCGACTACTAATACACACGATCATGATCACCAACATGAATCAAAATAATGTCTTGATCCGTAATAATCATTTGCAAGGTAATGCGGTATTTTAAATTAATCGAAATACTGTATAAACCCTCTAACCTGCCCTTTAGAGCGTGTAAGCGCAAGGAAGGATGATGGGGATTGAGCTCGAGCAACTCCAAAGCCTTGGTGTATTGAGAAAGCGCATCCGGATGAGCTCGTATAAAGCGAGCAGCCCTTTTGTTGTACTGCTCTGTAAAGATTAAAGTCCACGCCATTAGGCATCTAGCTTTTCAAGCTTTGCTAAGGTGCTAATCCGCTGTATATGCTGGGCAACAGTTTCTTTGACAAAGCGACCAGCTTCAAGATCAGCCTTGGATTCGGCTAAAGCAGCCTCTAACTCGCACTCGCGCAAGTATTGGTACTGATGACTACTCATCACTACATATTTAATTTGCCCTCGCACGGACACTGAAGCCTCTGCTTCGGATGCCAAGGCCTCTTCAATTGCTTTAATGCCCTTAATTTTTAAATCGTTGGCGGGAATGACGCTCATAAGCACTCCTTAGATATCTACTATTAATAATGCTATTAATCGTATTATACAGAGTGTTATTAAGAATGCCAAGACCCCAAATGGGTCGTAACTACGCTAGGGCTTCCAGCGAACCCCAGCCCCTGATTCTGGGCTGCCAATAAATTCAATGCCGGCGTCTTCGAAGGCTTTTTTGATGGATTCAAGGGTTTTAAATTGAGCGCCAGGAACGCCATCGCAAGACTCCAATCTCATCATCGATGAGAAGCCAACGCCAGACTTTTTCGATAACTCTGCCCTAGACCAATCCAGCATTCCACGAGCAGCACGTATTTGAGCACTTGTAATCAAATTAAATAGATCTTATAATGAGTCAAAATGAACTACTGTTAATTCATTTTGAACTATTTATACAACTAAAGGACTTTAAAAAAATGCTTAATAATCAAGATTTTACACAGGAAAGAGCCAAATACCTAGGGGGCTCTGACATTGGCGCGATTTTAGGAGTCTCGCCCTATAAAACGGCGATTGATGTTTGGATGGAAAAAACCGGCAAGGCTTCCAATCAGGCCGATTCACTACCCCTGCGCTTTGGCAGCTTTGCCGAGTCTTTTGTTGCCGATGAATACGCCAGAGCCACAGGTTATCAATTGGCGCACCATGAAAAAGCAATTGCTCATCCCCAATATGAATTTATCAAGGGACACGTTGATCGGCTAGTCTACACCGGCCAATCAATTGAACAATCGCTTTTTAATGAAGAGGGTAATTGCACGGCCTCCAAAATTTTAGAGTGCAAAACTGCCAATCCCTTTATTCAAAGCAACTGGGGGGAGCCTGGCACCGATCAAGTTCCTATGAGCTATTTGTGTCAAACTATTTTGTATATGGCGCTCACCAATATTGATCGCACCGATTTAGCGGTCCTCTTTGGTAATAGTGATTTTCGGATCTATGAAATTACCAGAGATCTTGAATTAGAAAACATGGTGCTTGAAAAGGCAGTGCACTTTTGGCAAGAATACATTGTCAAAGATCAACCACCGCCCGCGCAAAATGAAGCGGACTATCGCGCACTATTTAAAACGAGCAGCCCTACTAAAAGTATCGAAACCAACCAGGAAACCTGTGACTTAATTGAAAAACTGCATAAGCTCAATGCTCAAATCGAAGTCATTGAATCAGAGGTAAGCCAAATTAAGCAGTCAGTTATGGCGCAAATGCAAGATGCTGAAGCCCTTACCTATAACGGGAAAACTCTGGCGACCTGGAAGGCACCTAAACCATCATTTCGCTTTGATGCTAAAAGACTAGAACATGAACATCCAGAGCTAATACCCCTGTATCAAATACCCATCCAGAATGCCCGGCGTTTAGTGATCAAAGGAGGCAATTAAATGACTACGAACACTCAACACAAAGAGGCCATTAAAACAGGGGCAGTTAAAAATCCCACCAAACCAATAAAGGCTGATACAAAAGATCCTAGCTCTATTAATAAGCTTTGCACAATTATCAACATTGAGAGTGAAAAACTTGCAACGACATTAGAAATTGATCCAAAAATACTCCAGTTATGGCTGAGCGATTACACAACAGTACCCACAAAAATTATGTTGTCTTTTTTACATTTAGGCAATCAATACCATCTTAATCCACTCAATAACGAAATTACATTAACGATATATGAGGATGGGCAATGGCAGGCAATGGTCACTGTTGATGGCCTATATAAGTTAATCAATAAAGAGCCTCATTTTTGTGGCATGACGTTTACAGAATCGCCCGAAAGAAAAGACGATGTCCCTATTTGGATGGAGTGCGCAATTTATCGTAAAGATCGGATAAAACCACTAGTCATTAGAGAATATTTTGATGAAGTAAAAAATCAGCTGAACTTTTGGGAGAAAATGCCCAGGCGAATGCTGCGCCATCGCACACTGCAGCAGTGTGCTAGAGCAGCTTTTGGACTGACCGGTTTAGTCACCCATGTTCAAAAGCATAGGGAGTTCAAGCCAAGCATCACAGCAAATGAGGTCAATAGAGGAGACTTACTACCTCAAATGAAATTAACGCGTACTGAACAATTAAAAGGTAGTCTCTTAGGCACTTGTCATTCAGACTCACAAGGCGTCCTACAATCCCCTAAAACCAACGCACTTCTTAAATCATTACAGCCATGAAGGCTACTTGATTTAGGATTTCTTTTGAATCACAAAGCTATTGGAGAGCATGAGATTTTCATGGCCAACCATACCGTCTTCACGCACTTCAAGGCAGAGGCAATCCGCTTCATTAATTGCCCGAAATACTTCTTGCTGAGGTAAAAAATGCATCTCTAAGGTATTAGGCGCCGGCGTATTGAGATAGTGCTCGATCTCAAATAGATAGCCATTACGGTACGTGGGTATCTGAATAAAGGCAATGCCTCCTGGCTTTAGTAGGCCTAGCAAATTCTTTAATAGCCAAAAGCTAGCCGGTGGTGGGTTGTGCTGCAAGGTAATCACCGACAAAATAGTGTCAACCTGAGGTAAGGCATTAATCATCCTGACATGATCACAATTAACCAACTCTATATTGGTAATGCTTTGGGAATCTAAAAACGCTTTCGCCAAATCTAAATGGGGCTGCGAAATATCCACTCCAATGACTTTGGGAAAAGTTTTAGCCAAGTGAGCTGTTACACGACCTACGCCACACCCATAGTCTAGGCAAGACTCCATGAAATTGGGATTAATGCCGCAGCGACGCAAGGCAGCCAAAAAAAGACTGGTGATGTGATTTCCAGAATCAAAGAACTGCTGGCGATGGGATTCAAATTCATCTAGGTGGTATTGGGGCTGCGTAATCACAGACCAATAAGGATCTACCGTACCAAGAGATACCCACTCACCACCAATACGAGAAAACATAGCCTCCAGTATTTCTTCGGAGCAATCGATTTCTACGGGGATATTGGGCAAATAAAAAGGATGGCGGCTAGCCACTTCTTGCGGAGCATCTAAAACCTCACCCATCCGTTTGCGAAATTCGGCAGATTTATAAAATTCTGCCCGTAACTGCTCAATCGAGTGAACCGATTGGCACAAGTTATTGACTACATTCTCATTTTCAGGCTCTCGACCTAAAAATAAGAGATAGGCTAGGCGCACTTCATCCGCAGAAATCAAGAAAACCCCTTCTTTTAATTAATGTCAATTTTATTACAAAGGGTAATCCAGAGCAGCAATTTTGGTGCTTATTAGCCCTTAGGCAAGGACCAGGCGGGTGATACGAGAACTGCCACTAGATGTAATCCGATAACCTAGGCGGATATGGGTGCATGAATCTGGGGGTATGAGTAAGTTTTGAGTATTAAGCTCAAAAATAGCTTCATCAATTAAGGCTCCAGAAGCCTCCTCAAAACGCACTAAAAGCTGCATTTGTAAACCCACGCCAGCCTCCATATAGAATGGGGTGCCAGACTTACCGCTAAGATCCTTAATCGGAATCGCAAACTCAGAGAACAAATCACAAGTATCCCCATCAGGCAATTCAGAAATGATGTGCCAGCCGAACCGATCAACTGAGCCAGTGATGTCACGTGTGAATCGATCACCAAAAATCTGGGCTAGTTTTTCTGGTTTCCAGCCAGGCCTGCCCAGCCAAAATGGGACTGCCATTTTCAGGGCATCGGCTTTGGCATATAACTCATCAATGCTAGATCCTTGATTAATCTCTAAATCGTCTACAACCGAAGAAACGGCCTCCACTGAAACCGCCTTTTGATTAAATACATTTCGGCAATAGCTAAGATAGTCTAAAGACATACCATCACTCACCTCAAGAGATGAAATCGCATCATTAGAAAATAACTGAGAGATGGAAAACTCAGAAAAGTGCTCTACTGAAATCAAGCTAGAGCGCAAATCTATTGTGGTCATTGACCTATAAGCGCCTTCAGAACCCTGAAGAGCAACATCGGCATCCGCTACTTGAAAAAACTGCTTCTTTCCGAAAGCAGAGGCTTTGCTGTAACGAGTCGCGCAAACCAAATCAAGCAAGTAATTGGGACCATAGTAATCAGAAGAATCCATCATGGCAATCCAGGAAGTTTCTTTTGCAAGATCAGTAACAGTGCTCCCGCCAAGTTTAGAGTCAAGCAGCACTTGAATCCGGGGATCAGGCTCAGAAGATGCCAGCTCGGATCTCAACATATCAGAATTAGCTAGGCAAATAGCCATCCAATTATTAAAGGTTTGGTTGGAAAGAAGCTCAACTACTCGCGCAAATTCAGGGCCACTATTAATCGTAAAGAGAACTAATACAGAAGGCAATACTGGATATTCAACCACCCCAAGTACCTTATCCATAATTCGGGCTAGACGATGAGCATAGGTATGCTCACGCATTACTTTTCGAACTCCAGCTAACGCTAACTTTGATCTGAGAAGATCGCTTCCCACAACTTCTGTAAGCCGGGATTGAATTACTAGAGGATCATCGCTAGCAATGATGATGTCGCCAAAAAGGAATGGAAATGCTTTGGAATAATTACTGATAGTAACAGTGCCGGATCCTAATAATGCTGGTTCGCGGCGGGCAAACATTGATTCAGAATATTTCACAGTATTTAAATTTATACCGTATTGATA
>Ga0118677_10003639_pt1 | contig 28548 bp, 27 predicted proteins | sample AliMusrvi5mmetaG_FD_86154 | JGI IMG/M metagenome (GOLD analysis project Ga0118677, IMG submission 86154) | reverse complement strand
TTCCTATAGAATTAATTGGGTAATGGATAACTTTGTTAAATAAGCCTCAATCTTTAGAAAAGCAAAATGAATATAGACCCCTCGGATAAACAACGCGTAGCGGTAGTAACGGGTGGCGCGCGAGGAATTGGGCTTGCAATTGGTGAATGGTTTTTACGCCATCAGTATAGAGTTGTTCTTTTGGATATTGATGCCGCTACGCTTGACGCAACTGTTGAGCAGAGTGGCGAACCCAATCAGGTTTTGGGTATTCATTGTGATGTTTCCAATCCAGAACAAGTAAGTCGTGCAGCTGATGAAGTGATTTCTAAGTTTGGACATGTTGATGCTTTGGTAAATAACGCTGGAGTGGCTGTATTTAAACCTATCTTGGAGACTTCCTATGAGGAATGGCGCACGGTACTAGGAACCAATTTAGATGGTGCATTTTTATGTTCCCAGAAATTTGGTAGTTTGATCGTTAAAAATGGTGGGGGTGCAATCGTCAATATCGCCTCCATCTCCGGCCTCAGGGCAAGCACTTTGCGGGTTGCTTATGGAACAAGCAAAGCTGCTCTAATTCAGTTAACCAAGCAATACGCCATAGAGTTAGGTAATGTTAATGTCCGAGTCAATGTGATTGCGCCAGGGCCAGTAGATACCGAAATGGCTAAGCTTGTGCATAGCGTTGCAATACGCTCGGATTATTACGATGCCATTCCTTTGGGCCGCTATGGCACCCCCGAGGAGATGGCCAATACAGTTGGCTTCCTATGTAGCGATGCCGCTACATTTATTAATGGCCAAGTAATTGCTGTAGATGGCGGTTTTGAAGCATCTGGCGTTGGATTGCCTACCTTGCGTCGTAATATGGCAGCTCCTAGTGGAGATTAGCGTGCTGGTTTTCCCTTGATTTTTCCTGTTTAATTAAAATCTGACCGTATATTAAGAGCATTGCCAAATGAGTATTTGGTGGCGCTAAAAGTTTATTAAAAATAATCCAATGGAGACAAGATGACATTTACAAGACGTGACTTTATGAAGCATGCTGGTATTACGGCATTACCTTTAGTAACTGGAAATACCTTTGCACAAAGCGCAGAGTTTAATTTAAAGTTTGGCAGTAATTTACCTGCTACGCATCCATTAAATATTCATGCTTACAAGATGGCGTCCAAAATTAAAGTGGAGACAAAAGGACGTGTTGATATTCAAGTCTTTCCTTATAACCAATTAGGAAATGATACGGACATGTTGTCTCAATTGCGCTCTGGCGCGCTAGACTTTATGACTTTGTCACCACTGATCTTGGGTTCTTTGGTGCCGCAAGCACAAATTAATGGTGTAGGCTTTGCGTTCAAGGATTACAAGCAAGTATGGGCTGCGATGGATGGTGAGTTAGGGGTATATGTACGTCGTCAAATTGCTGCGACTGGCACTATCTTTGCATTCGATAAGATCTGGGATAACGGCTATCGTGAAGTCACTAATAGTGTGCGTCCAATCAATAAGCCAGAAGATTTAAAGGGGATTAAGTTACGCACCCCTCCAGGACCAATGTGGGTGTCTTTATTTAAAGCTTTGGGTGCATCTCCAACACCATTAAATTTCGCTGAAGTCTACTCAGCGCTTCAATCCAAAGTGGTCGATGGTCAAGAGAATCCTTTAGCTATTATTTATACCGCCAAGCTATACGAAGTGCAAAAATATTGTTCGATGACAAACCACATGTGGGATGGTTATTGGTTTATGGGTAATAAGAAATTATTTGAGCAGTTGCCCTCAGACTTGCAAGCCATCGTGACTCGTAATGTTGCGGAATCCGCAGTGCTTCAAAGGGCTGACGTACGTAAGATGAACGATGGCCTACAGGCAGAATTGCAGGCAAAGGGTATGGCGATTAACTCCACGAATGCAGACCCATTCCGTGAAAAATTAAGACAGGCTGGTTTTTATTCGGAATGGAAAGCGAAATTTGGGGACGAAGCATGGTCTTTGCTTGAGAAATACACGGGCAAGCTTGCGTGAGTTTAGTCGGTGTGATCTCGGGTGTGGAAGCAGTTGTTGCCAAGATAGTTGAGTGGTTCGCCGCTTCTCTTGTGCTGGCTTGTATTGGAATTTTATTTTCTGGAGTAGTGGGGCGGTATTTACTGAATGCCCCATTAGTTTGGTCTGATGAATTAGCCTCCATTTTGTTTTTGTGGCTCGCAATGATGGGTTCTGTCATTGCCTTAAAGCGTGGCGAGCATATGCGCATGACGGCATATATCAGCAGATTAGGCGTGAGCAAAAGAACATATTTAGAGGCTTTTGGTATTGCGGCCTGTTTTTTCTATCTTGTCATCATCCTACGTCCCGCATTTCACTTTGCGCTTGAAGAGATTATTGTTACCACACCTTCGCTTGAGATCTCAAATGCATGGCGCGCTTCAGCTATCCCGGTAGGCATTATTCTGATGATGTTCTTCTGTTTGTTTCGGCTAGGTAGAATTGCAAGCTTAAAAGCAGTTGCTTTCAGCGTACTGTTGTTTCTGTTGGGATTCGGTATTCTGCATTACCTTTCGCCTTGGTTTGCCAATCTTGGCAAATATAATTTATTAATATTTTTTGTTGGGGTGGCAGGTTTTAGTATTTTGGCGGGAGTGCCGATTGCTTTCGCATTTGGTCTGGGCACGGTCGCTTATTTGGGTTTGAGTACCCACATGCCTATCTCCGTAGTCATTGGCCGTATGGATGAGGCCATGTCACATATGGTCTTGTTGGCAGTCCCTTTATTTGTATTTCTTGGCCTCTTGATGGAAATGACTGGGATGGCTAAGGCAATGATTGCCTTTTTAGCGTCTTTACTTGGTCATGTGCGTGGCGGTCTTTCTTATGTGCTGGTTGGTGCGATGTATTTGGTGTCGGGTATATCTGGATCTAAGGCAGCCGATATGGCTGCAATTGCACCAGCATTGTTTCCCGAGATGAAGCGCAATACGCCCCCTGGTGAGTTAGTCGCATTATTAGCGGCTACTGGGGCGCAAACTGAAACCATACCTCCGAGTCTCGTATTAATTACGATTGGATCTGTAACAGGGGTTTCAATTGCCGCGCTCTTTACAGGCGGCATGCTACCCGCATTTATTTTGGGTCTCATTTTGTGTTTATTGGTTTGGTGGCGCAATCGCCATGTTCAGATTGAGAATATTGCGCGTCCAAAGATTCTTGCAGTGTCTAAGCTTTTCTTGATAGCCCTTCCAGCACTGGCTTTGCCATTTGTTATAAGGGCTGCGGTGGTGGAGGGTGTGGCTACAGCTACCGAGGTCTCTACGATCGGGATCGTATATGGATTGGTTTGCGGAATTGTGGTTTATCGAAAATTTGATGTGAATCGCATCCTACCGATGTTGATCGATACAGCTTCTTTATCAGGAGCCATTTTATTGATCATTGGTGCCGCTACCGGAATGGCTTGGGGATTGACCCAGTCTGGGTTCTCTCAAGTGGTAACGCAAATCATGGCGGACCTTAATGGCGGCCAAAACTTATTTCTACTGATTTCCATTCTGGCGTTTGTGGTCCTTGGTTCAGTTCTAGAGGGCATTCCTGCAATTGTGCTATTTGGCCCACTCTTATTTCCAGTGGCGCGTCAGCTAGGTATTAATGAAGTGCACTATGCAATGGTTGTCATTCTATCGATGGGCATCGGTTTGTTTGCGCCGCCTTTAGGAGTTGGTTATTACGCTGCGTGTGCGATTGGCAAAGTAAATCCTGATGAAGGTGTAAAGCCTATCATGGGCTACTTGTTTGCATTGTTAATTGGAATTCTGGTGATTGCATTTGTACCTTGGTTATCTACAGGATTTTTATCTTGAGTCTGGCAATTGAATTTTCTGGATTTGGTCCTAAGGCCTTCAAATTTTTGGAAGAGTTAAAGGATAATCAAAATAGAGTGTGGTTTGCAGAACATCGTTCTGAATATGAAGACTTTGTGCATAAACCCATGAAGCGCTTTACTGAAGCGCTCTCGGAAAGTTTAAATAATAAAGATGTCCCCTTGTGGGGTGATCCCAAAAGATCTCTCTTTAGAATTAATCGAGATGCTCGGTTTTCAAAAGCAAAGCATCCCTACAACATGCATGCTAGTGGTTTATTTACAAGAACAGGCGATAAGCATTCTCCTGGAGTTTTATATTTTCGTTTAGATCCTCTGGGAAGTAGGTGTGCTGCAGGTTATATGCAACCTGAAAGCCATATCCTAAAAAAGTTAAGACAGGGCATTCTAGATAACCCAAAAGCCTGGATATCTTTAGAAAAATCACTGAAGCGCAAAGGCTACGACCTTGATTACACCAATACGCTGGCGCGCATTCCCAGGGGGTTTAATGACGTACCAAAAGAAATTGAATCGGCTATTAAGCTAAAGGGTTGGATTATTAGAAAGCAGCTGCCCCGATCGATTGTCTGCTCAAAAGATTTAATTAAAGAGGTCTCAAGCTTTGCTACAGACATGCTCCCGCTGCTTAGTTTTGGTTGGCATGCATTAGCTAAGTTTTCTGATTAGACTAGCAAGCGCAATGTGCTTGGCAAGTACTATTAATGTCGCAGTAATATTAATTTTTTTAATGGAGGGGGTTCAGAATGAAGTTAGTCCGTTACGGTAAACAGGGTAAAGAAAAGCCCGGCTTGATTGATAGCAAGGGTCAATTACGAGATTTATCCAAAAAGATTGCCGATATTGATGCTGAGCAATTGGGTAAAACTTCACTGGCGAAGCTTGCAAAGCTCAAACCCGAATCTCTGCCTTTGGTAAAAGGTAAGCAACGTTTTGGCGTGCCAGTCAATGGCGTTGGTAAATTCATTGCGATTGGATTGAATTACACTGATCATGCAATTGAGGCCAATATGGCGATTCCTGTAGAGCCTATTATTTTTTTTAAAGCGAACTCTAGTTTATGTGGCGCTAACGATAATGTGATCTCGCCCAAAGGCGCCAAGAAACTCGATTGGGAAATTGAGCTTGGCGTAGTGATTGGTAAAAAAGCTCGTTATGTTAGCAAAAAAGAGGCTCTACAACATGTTGCCGGCTATTGCGTCGTTAATGATGTATCGGAAAGGGGGTATCAATTAGAGCGAGGCGGTACTTGGGATAAGGGCAAAGGCTGCGATACGTTTGGACCTGTCGGCCCATGGTTAGTTACCACGGATGAAATTAAAAATTCCAAGAACCTTAGCATGTGGCTAGATGTGAATGGAAACCCAAGGCAAAGAGGCAATACTAAAACCATGATTTTTGATGTGGCAACCATTGTTAGCTACGTCAGTGAATTCATGACTTTAATGCCCGGAGATATTATTGCTACTGGTACTCCTCCTGGGGTGGGGATGGGTATGAAACCAAAACCACAGTACCTCAAGGTTGGAGACACACTTTCTTGTGGTATTGAGGGTTTGGGTACCCAGACACAAAAGGTGGCGCCCTTTAAAAAATAATTCTTAGGATTAGGGAATACCCGATTAAGGGCTCATTTTTTGGGTATCTACTGTATAAAGAGTGTGAGCAGTAAATCAAATACAAAATAAGTAGGAGACACTAAATTGAATTATTTACTCAAAAAAATAACCTTTGTTGGCGCTTTGTTGTTAGGTGCGTCATTTCAGGCGAATGCCGCTGATCCTATATTGGTTGGGGTGGCAATTACCCAATCCCCCCCTGGCTCAGTGGTGCAAGGTGCCCAAATTAAGGATGCTCTCGAGATATATCGCGACATTGTCAATGCTAAGGGTGGGGTGCTGGGTCGCCCAATTCAATTAGTGTTTGAGGATAGCCAAGGTTTGCCAGAGAAAGGGCGCTCAGCTGTTGAGAAGCTCATTACAAAAGATAAGGTAGTTGCGATTGCGGGCTCACACCAAAGCTCTGTCTGTTTAAGTGAAATCGAAGTGGCGCACCGCTATCAAATTCCTTACGTCAACACTAACTGCTGGGCAGATTCAGTACGGGAAAAAGGATACCCAGAAGTATTTAATACCTCCCCCTATAATTCAGTGGTTGCAAAATCAATGGCTGATACCTTGAAGGCCATGAAAGTGAAGCGCGTTGTCGCATTTGCTGAAAATACAGATTATGGTATTGGTTTGGCCAAGGGCTTAGGTGTGGCATTGAAGGCTGTAGCACCGAATGTTGATTATAAATTTGAAACTCTAGACCGTAGCAGCAAAGACTTCACTCCAGCCATCTTGACCTTGAAGGCTAATCCACCTGATGTAGTTGTTTTAACAATGCTACCGCCAGGTGCTTACATAGCCCTCAATCAACTTTACGAACAGGGCGTTGCTCCATCAGCAAAAACCATTGTCTATGACGGCGCTGGAATGGCTGACTATCCAGACTTCTGGCAAAACGTGAAGGATGCGGGTAAGTACCTGATGACAATTGGTATGTACCACCCAGAGATGAATCAAACCGATTTATCGCGTCAAATTGCGGTGGCTTACAAACGTAAAACTGGTAATGATCCAAATAGACTGATTTTCCAAGCAGTGGATTCATTGGTAGTAGTGGTTGATTCTATGAGACAGGCGAAGAGTACTGATCCCGCGAAAATGCTTGCAGCAATGGGAACAGGTAAGTTTGAGGGCGCTCGTGGCACGATGACTTTTGATTCACGCCAAGGCGTCACTTATCACCAGTGGGTCAATATTCCTTATGTGAATTATCAATTGACTGCAGTGAATCAGGCTACAGGCAATACAACTCTCTTGCAGGGTCCTGGTATGCCATTGAATATTGGTAAATTACAGTATCCCAAGTAGATTTAGATTATTAACGTTACTTTTATAGATATCTTCTGCCTGCAACACTGAGGCAGAAGAATTTTTTATGCCATTATTTCTCGATTTAACTATTAACGGACTCATCATGGGTCTGTTCTACGCGTTGATGGCCGTAGGTTTGGCAATGATTTTTGGCATTCTACGCATTGTGAATTTTGCGCATGGTGAATTTTTCATGGTGGGTGCTTATGCATATGCTTTAACAGCCATGAAGCTAGGAATCAACCCTTGGGTTGCTCTGGTTCTTGCAGCAGTAGGAGGCGCATTCCTAGGGATCATCATTGAGAAATTATTGATGCGCCCACTGTATCAGGGCTATGCCAGTTGGTCGATTGTTAAAGATGAATACGCGGTAGTAGTGACATTTGCTCTATCGTTATTCTTAATTCACTTTGTTGATAAAGTGGTTGGCCCATCACCATTTATGGGGCCAAGCCTGATGAGTACACAGCGGATTGCAATCGGTCCGATTATGTTAAATGGTCAAAAAATAATTTCTGCTGGTATTTCGATTTCTTTGCTATGTGGCCTAGCCCTTTTTATTAAAAAATCACTTTGGGGAAGACAAATCCAAGCGGTTGCCCAAAATCGATTTGGCTCCTCTTTGGCCGGTATTGATCCAGTGAAGACAACCAGTATTATTTTTGCGATTTCTGGGATGTTAGCTGCGCTCTCAGGCGCTTTGATGGCCCCGCTAATGAATCCCGCTCCTGACATTGGATCATTTCCAGCTATCAAGTCATTCATTATTGTGGTGTTGGGCGGTATAGGATCGATTTGGGGAAGTATGTTTGCAGCCTTATTGCTCGGCGTTTCTGAATCTTTCTTTGCTGTATATATTTCTTACGACTACCGCGATGCCTTCGGTTTATTTATATTGGTTGCGGTTTTAATATTTAGGCCTCATGGTTTAGCTGGTCAAAAAGGGCGGGGCGCATGAGTCAAATTGAGAATTTATGGTCTCGTAGGTTGGCGCGCGACCTCAAGTGTTTACTGCTGCTTTGTGCCCTGATGTGCTTTGTGCCCTTGCTAGATTTAAGTCCGTATACCTTGGGGATCTTAATTGTTGGTTTCTACTTTGCGTTGATGGCTTTGGCATGGAATTTATTAGCTGGCTTTACTGGGCAATTTTCAATGGCGCCTGCTGCTTTTGCCATGATTGGCGGATACTTTACTGCCTTACTAAATTTTCATCTTGGTGCCACTCTGTGGATTGGAATCCCTGCGGCCATTATCGGTTCTGCATTACTGGGTTTTCTATTGGGCGCCACAGTATTGCGTTTAAAGGGACCTTATCTATCTTTAACCACTTTGGCATTTGCTGAAATTGCACGGGTCTTTATTGGCAATTCACATGAATTCACGAGAGGAGATCAAGGTTTAAATGTGCCTACCTTGATGGATGACCGTATCGCCTACTACTATTTTTTCTTAGCACTAGTTATATTAATGGGTTCACTGATTTTTCTGCTGATGCGCAGTAAATATGGCGGTTATTTATTGGCCATTCGTGATGATGCGGATGCTGCAGAAAGTAGAGGAATTCCGGTAGTACGCTTTAAGTTACTGGCCTTTACTATCTCAAGTGCCATGTGTGGCTTCGCTGGATGTATGTATGGGACTTTTAGTCAACTGGTGAGTCCAGAGATGGGTTTGCTGCAGCAAACTGGCTTGATTATTTCGATGGTGGTAATTGGCGGAATTGGTTCTATTACAGGCCCCGTTCTAGGTGCGCTGCTGGTTTATTTAAGCTCAGAGTGGCTAAGAGATATTGGAAATATTCAACTGATTGTTTTTGCCTTATTGGTCATGATATTTGCGCGCTTTTTCAGGACTGGCTTATGGGGTATTTTCCTTGAGATATACGCCCGCTTGAAATCAAAGAAACACAATTAAGATGAAAGTTGAACCTTTATTACGTATTGATGGCATATCGAAACGCTTTGGCGGTAACCAAGCGGTTGATCACGTTTCATTTGATGTACCACACGGGATCATTCTTGGCTTAATTGGCCCCAATGGCTCAGGTAAGACCACAGTATTAAATATGCTATCAGGTGAGCTGTTTCCTGATGAAGGTATTACCTATCTCGAAGGTAGCCCCATTACTAGATTGTCACCGTCACAATTAGCTCATTTGGGTGTGATTCGAATGTTTCAGATGACTCGCGTCTTTGGCCGTCTATCTGCATTTGATAATTTATTGATTGCCGGGCGGGCCATGGGCTTAACTGCGGCAGAGGCATCAACACGCGCTCAAAGCCTTGTTCAGGAATTAACGCTGGAGCATGTGCAGTATTTAGATGCTGGTCAACTTTCTGGGGGGCAAAAAAAATTACTAGAATTTGGTATGTGCTTTATGTGCCCTCCAAAAATTGCTTTATTAGATGAGCCTTTTGCCGCTGTACATCCAGTCATGCGGGAAACAATGTCAAGGTTTATTCAATCACGCAATCAAAGCGGGCAAACCTTTTTGTTAGTTAGTCATGATATGCCGATCGTTAAAAGCTTATGCCATGAATCCATTTGCATGAATACTGGAAAAATTATTTCTCAAGGCCCCACTCGTTCGGTGCTTGAAGACCCGAATGTAATTGAAGCTTACTTAGGCGGCGATAATGAGTGAGTACCTATTAGAATTGAATGCTGTTACGGCGGGTTATGCTAAAGATATCGATGTATTGCGAGATGTTTCTTTGCATGTGAAGGCCGGAGAAATTAGTGGGTTAATTGGCCTAAATGGCGCCGGTAAATCTACTTTAGTAAAAACCATTTGTGGTTTTTTACACCCCAAAGATGGGGAGATTCTTTATGAAAATAAGAGTATTAATGATCTCGAACCACATCATTTGATTGATTTAGGCATTTGTTGCATTCCGCAAGAATCTAGCTTATTTCCTTTTTTGACTGTAAAAGAAAATCTTTTATTACCAATTCAATCGCGTATGCCCCTATTTGCCGAGGTTTGGAAGACGCGCTATGAAGAGGTGATTGAGTTGTTCCCTGCACTTAAGGACAAGCTGGGGCAGGCTGCTGGGGAGTTATCAGGGGGCCAGCAAAAACAACTAGAGTTTGCTAAGGCTTGGATTTTGCAGCCCAAATTGTGTTTGGTCGATGAGCCTAGCATTGGCTTATCCCCTAAAGTAGCCGAGGAGGTTTTTGTTTGGCTAGATCGCTTTACTGAAAGGGGTATTGGAGTCTTATTAATTGATCACAACGTGCGGCGTGTGGTAAGAATGTCGCAAACTATATTTGTACTTAGTTTGGGATCCATCACCGCTTCAGGAGATCAATCTAAATTTACTGGTGACTTGCATGCTCAAGTCAAAGAGTGGCTCGGCCTCAACTTCTAGTCTACCCATACCAGTAAATAGAGCTTGATGAGATTATTTTTTTAGCAAGGTTTTGGTATTTCGATATATGGTGTTCTCTTTGATTTGAATTGCAATATCAAATTTATCCAATGCTCTTGTTGCCTGAGACGCCAATTAATCAGACTTGACATCTAAATTATTCAAAATGCCAGCCCATCGGTTGACTTCATTCTGTACAAAGCGACTAAAATCCTCTGGAGATGCGCTTGATGCTGGTGCAATTAATTGCTTCTTAAAGGCATCTCTTAATTCCTCATTTTTTAGGGCGTCAGAGCTGGCGTTAAATAACTTTTCCAAAACTGGCTTTGGTGTGCCAATAGGGGCAAACAAACCTTGCCAAGCGTTTGTTCCAATTCCTGGAAAACCAACTTCACTCATAGTAGGGGTACTTGGTAATTCTGATAGACGTTTTTCTGTTGTTACAGCTAATGCACGTAATTTTTGGGAGCGAATCATTTCAATTACTGATGATGCATTGATAAATGCAATTTGCACTTCATTGCTTACCATTGGAACAATATATTGGCCTGCACCACCGTTGTAAGGTATGTGAACCATCTTTAAGCCAGCTGCTTTTTCGAATATCAACATATCTAGCATTGAGTAGGATCCTACGCCAGGGGAGGCATGATTGACTGTCCCTGGATTTAGTTTTGCGTAGGTAATGAGTTCCTGAACACTGCTGATCCCTAATTGTGCTGAAGCAACTAAAATATGTGGAATCGTTGCCAGGATTGTGACTCCAGCTAAATACTCTGAAGGCTTTTTCTTCATCCTTCCTGCTAGTAAGGTTTCATTTAGTGCATTGGTACTGAGGTTGCCAATAAATAATGTGTATCCATCGGCTGGCACTTTAGACATGGAATCCAAAGCAATCATCCCTCCTGCGCCAACCCTGTTCTCAACAAGTACGGGCGTATTAAGTTTTAAAGACAGTTGCTTTGCAAATATTCGAGCAACAGTATCAGTTGCTCCACCTGGCGCCAAAGGAACAATTAGCTTAATTGGCCTATTAGGAAATAACGAGTCTTGAGCAAGTACATTACGCAAAAAAAATGGTTGAACCAAAAAAATCAAAAGCGGTAAAAATATGTGAAGATACAGTGTGAAGTAGCGATGTTGAATATGGACTTTCATCTTGAAATACCTTTTCTAATTGGATTCTTCATTCCGATTAATATCCGAATATTTACGTTTATTAAAACTCTTTTATTCGGACAAATAAAATAACTTGCACTATAGTATTTTATAAATGTAATATCAGCCTTATAAATATACCAATAAATATTCTTAATGGAGACACAATGATCAAACAACTGAGAACAGAACGTGACAATCAACAGTGGATGCTAGATCTAGCTTTAAATATGCGAGGTCGAGTACAAAACTTTGAACGTGATGACATTGAGGTACCAACTGGCAAACGCGCTCGAAATTACCGCATGCTTCCCAAGGTATGGCGTGAGGCCGCTGAAAGACATGAGCGTTTAGCTAAGGCTGCAAAAGAGCGCGGCGCCAATGCTTCCGCTACTTATCATTTTGACCATGCGATTGAGGCTTATCGTCATGCTCAGCATCCGATTTATTTTGATGATCATCCGGTTAAGAAAAAGCTATACATAAAATTATCGGAGATGGTTGATTTGCGTAGTGAGACTGCTGATTACCCAATAGAGCGGGTGGAGGTGGAGTTTGATGATGGCAAAACGATATCTTGCTTGTTGCATCTTCTTCCAGATCGTCGTAAAGCGCCTGTAGTAATCTATGTTCCAGGAATGGACCAAACTAAGGAGGTTTTTCCTAAGGCATATCACAATATTGGTTTGGCACGAGGCTTTCATGTGTTAGCTATGGATGGTCCTGGTCAAGGGAATTCCAACATACAAAAAATACGATCTGTTGGTGATAACTATGAGCGCGCAGGCGCTGCAGTGATTAGTTATTTGATGACTCGCCCTGAGGTTGATAAAGACAAGATTGCAATCTATGGAATTAGTATGGGTAGCTATTGGTCATTGCGACTTTCTAGCTATGATCATCGTGCTGCAGCAGTAGTTTCATCTGTCGCTTGTTTTAACCCAAACAATACAATTTTTACCCAGTCCTCTCCGCGCTTTAAGCAAATGTTTATGTATATGGCAGGCTACGAAGATGAAGAGCGTTTTGATGATGAGGTGGTCAAAGATATGACTGTGCGTGGACATCTCGATAAAATTACATGCCCTACCTTATTGGTTACTGGTGAGTTTGATCCGCTCTGTCCTTTAGAGGATGCAATTGAGGCTTATGAAGATCTTAAGGTTCCGAAGGAGATGTGGGTTTTTGAGAATCAATATCATCCTTTATGGAGTATTGCTAATTTGGGCGGCATGGATTGCCATGATTATGTATTTGATTGGCTCAAAAATTTATTTGATGGCACTCAGGTTCCTACCAAAGAGGGAAATATTTCCTACATCAAGGAGAATGGCGATGGTCCTTGGTCTGAGTGTGAATGGGAGCCAACCGTAAAACGTGGCGAGGCTTATTTCTAATGCACATTCATTTAAAGATAAGTTTGAAGGGGCTTTAATTATGGGCGATCGACATTCCTTTGATCGTCGTGGCTTCCTAAAGATTGCCGCACTCACATCGAGCGCTGCATTTGTCGGAGATAGTTTTGCTCAGACCGCTTGGCCAAAATCAAAGCCTATCCGCTTAATCGTGCCATTTCCTCCTGGAAATACAATCGATATCTTAGCAAGATTAGTCCAGCCAAAAGTGAGTGAAATATTGGAGCAATCAATCGTCATTGATAATATTGCTGGCGCCTACGGCCGGATTGGTATGGCTGCAATTGCCCGCGCCAACTCAGATGGTTATACGCTTGGTGCGGTTCAGGGAGGTCCAATGATTGTTCAGCCACATACCGTAAAAAATCTGCCATACAATACCATTAGTGATTTCGCTCCGGTAGCTGTTTCGGCCTGGAATTACAATGCCTTGGCCGGTTCTAATACTGCACCATTTAAAACGCTACAACAGATGGTCGCTTGGGCTAAAGCCAATCCTGACAAGCTGACGGTTGGTAGTACGGGTGAGGGGGGCTTTTCGCACCTTTGGTTCGAGGATTTTAGACGTCAAGTCGGCTTTACTTATACCCATGTTCCCTATAAAGGGACATCAGGGCTTGCTACCGATCTTGGGGCTGGCGAGATCATGGTTGCGGTTGATGGGATCTCAGGCTTTTCACCCTTTATTAAGTCTGGAAATATTCGACTACTCGCAACAACCAATGGTACAAGACTTCCTGAATGGCCTGGAGTGCCGACACTAAGTGAGGTCATTTTTGGCTTTGTAGTGAATGGTTGGTTCGGGTTTGTTTTTCCTGCAAGGACGCCAACTGAATTTGTAAACAAGATGAATCAGGCAATTAATGTGGCTATTCAGGCGCCTGGAGTTGCTGAGCGACTAGCTACATATGGCTTAATTGGGGTGACTCAGTCACCAGAGTATTTTGATGCCCTCAATAAAAAAGACTATCAGCGTTATGGGGATTTGGTAAAGGCGATTGGAATAGTTCCTCAATAAATTCATTTTTAAATTTGTATACTCATAATCCTTTGGTGCCAAGCTCCAGATTGAGATGGTTCGCAAGTTTGATTCACTTCTTAAGCTCCCCTGATGTTGCCGAAGTGATTTCAAAGGTGGGTTTGATTGCTATAAAGCCGTGAGAGACTTATTCCAATCGTAATGAAGGATTTATTTTGAAAGTAACGAACTCCGCTAATCCATTTTCTGTAGAAGAGGCGACGATTGAGGATTTACATCGAGCAATTCAAGAGAAGAGAGTAACCTGCGTACAGGTTGTTCAACAGTATCTCGCTCGGATTCAGCAATATAACGGCCCATCAAGTTTATTAGTGACAGAGAGCGGTCAAGATATAGATTCCACAAAAGGCGTTGTGAGGGGTGGTGAAGCGATTTGCTTCGATCGAAAAACAATTCAAGCTAGTCAATTGTTGCCCGACTTAGATCAATATCAAGGCCCTGATTTAGAGTTTGGAAGGATGGAGGCTACAGCCTCTGATCCTGGAGTGATGCAGCAATTCGGTATGATTCTTGGCAAACCAAACTCTGGACAATTAAATGCCTTAGCAACTATCAATATACGTGGTGAACGTTCTGTTACTTGCCGTGGTGATTTTGATGGGCATCCTTCTTTAGGCCCTCTGCCAGAGGGTGCGCCAGCTGTCTGTGAAATTTTCCGTCATTTTCCGGATGCCTTAGAGCAGGCTGCAGCATTGGATGAGCAGTATGGCAGTAATCCGAATTTAGAAGAAATGCCTTTATACGGTGTGACCTTCTCATTTAAGGATGCTTTCGATACAAAAGACATGAGATCAACCGGGGGCGCTGATGCAGCCTACGATATTGATTTTCCTGCGCGTGATCATCTTTTGGTGGAGCAACTGCGAAAAAAAGGTGCCATTATTTTTGCAAAAGCAGTCATGACGGAATACAACGGTCGTGCAGGAGATCCTGGAGGCAAGCATTTCCCAAATCAAATATTGCCTTCAGTTCTGGGGTATCAACGCTCTACTTGGAGTGGTAATCCATCCAATCCTTACGATACATCTCGTTCTGCATCATTAGGTTCCAGCTCTGGATCGGGAGTTTCGGTTAGCGCTAATTTAGTCATGGCTAGCTTGGGTGAGGAAACGAGGATGTCCACTAGGGGACCTGCAAATCACAATTCACTGGCCTTGATATTGCCTCACAAGGCAATGCTAGGTTTTGATGGTGGTGCAATTGGGGCGGATATATATTGTGATCGAACTGGAATTTTATGTCGCAACCTGACTGACTGTACAAAAATATTAGATGCATTAAAAGATCAGCATCAGGGATATTACGATTCCCGCGATCCATACACTACCGTCCCTAGATCATCTGTTTTAAAAACGCGTTACCAAGATCATATTGAAGCAACAGGCGCTAATGGGTTCTTAAAAGGAGCGCGGATTGGCATTGTGCGAGAGTCAATGCTCAATCCAGGATTGAAGGCAGTTGAACCCATTACTTCTGCGGCTGATAAAGAAATCAAAGATATTCTCGGGATGCATTTAGGTGCAACGCTAGTGGAGTCATCGCATCGTTTATGGAAAAAAGATGACTCAATAGAGCAAATGAGTATTAACTTTACTCAGGCGTTAGCAAGACTGGTCCCAGTATTTATGCCAGAGCTCTTATTCCGTTTAAATTCAGAAGGGCAGCCTGTATTCCCTGATTTTGCAAGTCAAATCGTGCCAACTGAATTTGCCCCTGGAAAAATTTTTGGTTCGGGCAAGATGGCGCCAATTGATTATCTAGTGGAGCTTGCTGATCTGAATATTGAGCCACCAAAGAATTTAGATATTGCAACAGTACAGAATCAAATTCTTGCAAACTCATTTCGATTTCACATTAAGCAATATCTCACGCGGCGCGCAAAGGATTGGAAAGACATTGGCCAGCAAGAATCTCTGGTCGATTGGTCAGAGTTAAATAAACGATCTAAGTTTTGGGGTGATGATCAACGTTCTGCTTTTAAAAACTGGGAAGAGACTACAGATCCTAGAAATCCACTAGGTGGACGTCAAGGGGTTGATGAGCGCATTATGCTTAGGGAGTTATTGCGCAGAGTGGACATGATGGTCATCTTAGAAAATAAATTGGATGTGCTGGTTAGATTACATACCCCTTTGCCGCCTGCAAAGATCGGCTGGCCTGAACAACCAGGTGAGATCAACCATCTAAGGCAAGAAGAGCTTTATGGGCCTAATGCGGGTTTAACTGAAATTCTAGTGCCAGCTGGTTATGTTAGCGGGGCATATGACCCTGAATTCATATTATCCGCAGACCGTAAAAAATATATTAGTAAGGCTAGCAATACCTACACAGAAATTGCGAAACCTGGCTTACCATTTTCTTTAGTATTTCGGGTGGAGCCAGGCATGGAGGATCAATTAATCAAAATTGCATCTGCTTATGAAGCGGCTTCAAGACGCAGAGTGGCGCCACCCCAGTTTGGACCGCTCTCTTCATAAGCTTTGATTTTCTTAGTTTGAATAGTATTTTTATACCTTAGGATAATGATGAATACCCAAAGCAGTAATAACGAACTTATTCAAGAATCAGATCTTCATGCTTTAGGTAAGCGCGCCTTTCAAAAGCTTGGAATGGGCGATAAAGAATCTGACGATGTAGTGCGAATTCTGGTGTTAGCAGATCTATTTGGATTGTCCACACATGGTTTAAGTCGTATCGAATCTTACGGAGATCGGCTAAAGATCGGCGGAATTAACGCGCGACCTAATATTCGGATTGAGTGCCTAGCGCCGGCGATGATTGGGGTGGATGGTGATAATGGTGTTGGCCCCCTAGTTGGAATGCGCACGCTCGATGTAGCTATTGAAGCAGCGGCAGAATTTGGAATTGCGATTGCATTTGCCCGAGGTAGCAATCACTTCGGACCTATATCACCTTACTCCTTGATTGCGGCAGAAAAAGGTTTTGCTAGCATTATCGGCAGTAACGCCACTACTACCATTGCACCATGGGGCGGGTCTGATGCCCGCTTGGGTAATAGTCCGCTTGGTTTTGGTGTGCCAAATCCTGGTGGTGCACCATTCTTATTGGATATGGCGATGAGCGTGGTCGCACGTGCCAAAATTAGAAATGCCTTTAAGCGTGGTGAAAAGATTCCTGATACTTGGGGTACAGATATCAAAGGGAATCCAACATCGGATCCGAAAGCAGCTTTAGATGGATTCTTATTGCCAATAGGCGGTCATAAGGGCTATGGTTTAGCGTTAATGGTAGACCTATTTGCTGGCTTATTATCAAATGCTGGATATTTAACCCACATTCAATCCTGGCAGGATGCCCCGGGGGAGCCACAAAATCTTGGCCACTTCTTTATTTTGATTGATACCAAACGCCTGGGTTCTAGCGAGTGGCTTAGTGCACGTATGATTGACTTTGCCAATATCTTGACAGATAGCCCGCCTGCAGATTCTAGTAGGCCAGTGATTGTTCCTGGAATGATTGAGTTGGCAAAGCTTGAGAAGCAGCGTAAAAATGGTATTGAAATTAGTTCTGAGACTTTAAATCTACTAAGACAGTATGCGGGAGAATAGCAATATGAAGACCAAGCTGTTTGCACGACTATGTTGCACCCTTTTTCTCAGTTTTCAATTTGCTTTTGTTTTCAGTGCGATAGCGCAATCCACTTATCCTGATAGACCTATCAAAATGATCGTGCCCTATGTGGCGGGTGGGGCAGCAGACATTACTGCGCGATTAGTGGCGCAATCCATGTCAGATAGCATGGGTCAACCGGTCATTGTAGAAAATAGACCTGGTGCAAATGGCACGATTGGATCAGATATGGTTGCCAAGGCTGCGCCTGATGGCTACACACTGTTGTTGACGGCTAGTGGACCTTTGGTCATAAATCCAGTGTTATATAAAAAGGTACCTTTCGACCCTGTAAAAGATTTTGCTCCAATTAGCATGTTGATTACCTATCAATATGTTTTGGCGGTGCCATTCCAGTCGCCCATTAAAAATATTACTGAATTAGTTACAGAGGCTCGCGCAAAGCCCAAAGAATTTAGTTATGGGTCTACTGGTATTGGCGGTGGCGGACATTTGGCTGGAGAATTATTCGGTCTTTTGGCTACTGCAGAATTTACTCATGTTCCTTATAAAGGCGCCGCACCAGCGCTAGCGGATTTATTGGGAGGCCAATTAAGCTTCACTTTTGAACCACTGGTTACCGGACTTCCAATGATCAAGGCTGGCAAATTGCGCGGCTTTGCTGTTTCAGGAATGAAGCGTAGTAAGGGAATGCCAAGCTTGCCAACAATGAGTGAGTTGGGCTTCAAGGGCTTCAATATCACACAGTTTCAAGGGCTGTTAGCACCCGCAGGTACGGATCCAGCGATTATTCGTCGTTTAAATGTTGAGGCTGTGAAAGCCTTGAAATCTACTGCAGTCATTCGTCGCTTAGTTGACGAGGGTGGTAATGAGATTGTTGGGGGATCGCCGACAGAATTTACTCAACAAATTCAATCTGATCTGCGCTTATATGGAAAATTAATTACTGATGCACATATTAATGCGGATTAATTACTCTATTTTTCTTTATTGAAAGTTAGTATGCATCGTTATCAAGTTGATGTATTGATCCAAGGGTTCCCAGGCCGGGCTATTTGTCATGGTGGTCTAGGTTGGAGTACAGTCACCCTGATACGAGGCGAGGGGCGAATCATATTGCTTGATGTTGGAGCATTTGGAATGCGCAAGCCTTTAGAGCGCCGTTTGCAAGAGTTTGCAGTTAAGCCTGAGGATGTTACCGACGTAGTACTAACCCATGCTCACTATGATCATGTTATTAATTTCACACTTTTTCCAAATGCCAAAGTATGGATTGGTCAAGTTGAGTTAGATTGGGCAGCTCTTCAGCCGCCTGGCTTTAATCCACTTCCTGAGTTGTATGTTCAAGAACTTGTTCGTTCGGATAGAGTTTTAAAATTGACGGCAGGGGAAGAATTTATACCAGGAATTCATGCATACGCAGTACCTGGACATACCCCCGGCCATTTACTCTTTGTTTTGAATAATGGCGAGAATGATATTTTATTCACTGGGGACTCAGCCAAGAATCGAGCCGAGTTGCTTTCTCGAAAAGTAGTGGATACCGATGATGAAAAAGAGAGTGCTCAGTCGATTGAACTCATTTGGCGCTATTGGAAGCAAAGACCTGGGAACCTCTTAATTCCAGGTCATGATTTATCTATGGTGCTAGATGCGCAAGATCAGCCTTGCTACTTTGGTGATCGTAAAGCAGCAATTCGCATTTGGTTTTCTGAAAGCATTGAGCATTCTGATGTCATTGATTTGACCGGCGCTTAATTTTCTTCGCTTATTAACTAATATTTCATATGCCTATTTCTAAAGATTTAATTCATACAATTGCGCCTACCGGCAAACTTCGCGCCTCTATTAATTTAGGTAATCCAATCCTAGCAAATAAAAATCCTCAGTCAGGAGAGCCCTATGGCGTATCGATTGATTTGGCTAATGCTTTTGCAAGGAAGTTGGGATTAGAGATTGAATTGTTTGTTTTTGATTCTGCTGGAAAGTCTGTAGAGGCAGTCACACAGGAAAAGGCAGACTTTGGATTTTTTGCAATTGACCCCTTGCGTGGAGAGGGAATTTTATTTACGGCACCCTATGTATTGATTGAAGGGGCTTACCTCGTGAAGGAGAGCTCCCCCATCCAGAGTAATCATGAAGTAGATATGCCAGGAAATCGCCTTGTCGTTGGCAAGGGGAGTGCCTATGATTTATTTTTAACAAGAGAAATAAAATCTGCTGAAATTGTGCGCGCCCCAACATCCCCATTAGTTGTGAGTAGCTTTCTTGAAGGTGGCTATGAGGTGGCTGCAGGTGTGAGACAGCAATTGGAGGCGGATGCCTTAAAAACTTCTGGGCTCCGTCTGCTGCCTGGTCGATTTATGGTGATACAGCAAGCTATGGGGTTGCCAAAGCTAAGAGGTGAGGCTGCCGCAGGTTTAATGTGTGAGTTCGTCCAAGAGATGAAGAAAAGTGGTTTTGTTTCTGATGCACTGCAACGACACGGCATTCACGGGGCCTCTGTAGCGCCGTTGAGTTAGTTGCTATAAAAAAAGCCACCCAAAAGTAGCCCCTCTAAATTATGGTATTGATTGCTTATGGCGCAGGACTGGCAACGGGCTTCCCTTTTTCTACTACATAGGTTGCCAATACTTTGGTTTTCTCAGAGCTATTATTAATACCATCATGTACTAGGCCAGCCGGCACAAAAAATACTTCGCCAGCATGCACAATGCGAGTCGGCTGACCATCAATTTTGAGCTCTAGTTGGCCTTCTAGGATATACCCCATTTCTTCACCAGGGTGTGTGTGCCTTCCCGCAGCAACGCCTGGTTCGAATTCTGCCTTTGCTTGCACTACAACTTTATTGGGTACGCTGAGATCCTGTGTTTGTAGTGCAGTTCTAGTAAATCCTGGAGTTTGAGCATATGCAGCAATTGCAATAAATGCCCCTGAGAACCCCAGCATTAGACTTTTCTTTTTCATGTTCTCCCTTTACTTTTAGTTTAGGTGTATTTTTCATTAATTGACATGCTGCTATCACCATATTAGATGCTTATTGAGTTGGCGAATTCAAAACTTAGGGTATCCACTCAATGCGTTTATATTTTTAAATGATAAATTTGATCAAGATTTCATAAAGGTTGAAATTAAATATGAATCAAGAGACTTTTTTGCAGCAGTTACAACAAAATCATTTCCCTGAGCCTTTGCTGACTAAAAAAGGTTCAGGCGCTGTGGGTGTTCATTCACACACATTTGAGCCAATAGCGCTGATTGTTCAGGGTGAGATGTCTATCAATATTGATGGAGCGGTTACCCGCTATCAAGTTGGTGATGTGTTTCATCTGAAACCTAATCAACTGCATTCAGAGGACTATGGTCCCGAGGGCGTTACTTACCTTGTGAGTCGAAAAGATTAGCGTTAATGTGATGTTGTATTTGATTAAATAAGATAAGGAATCATCAAATGAAATTTCAAAAGCTACGTACTTATAGTTTTTTTACCATTATGAGTCTCATGAGTTTTTATGCTGCTGCACAAGCATCTTTTGCGCCTCCTCCGGTTGTTCCATACGGAGTGCCTATTAGTCTTGAAAGTGCCAAAAAAGCCGCAGGTGGTGCAATTGTAGAAGCGCAAAAAAATAAATGGAGAATGGCGGTTGCAATTGTGGATACAGGCGGACACTTGATTTATTTTGAAAGAATGCAAGACACCCAAACAGGTAGTGTTGATTTGGCGATTGAGAAGGCCAAGACAGCTGCCTTATTCCGTAGGTCTACCAAGTTATTTCAAGATGCTGTTGCAGGTGGTGGTGAGGGCTTACGCCTGTTGCGCCTCACTGGTGCGATTCCGATTGATGGCGGTATTCCAATCATTGAAAATGGAAAATTGGTTGGTGCGGTTGGAATTTCTGGTGGCAGCGGCGACCAAGATGGCCAAACAGCCATGGCTGGAGCTGCAGCCGTTAAGTAGTACCATCTGCATAGCTAAAAAAGGCTGCTTTCGAGCGGCCTTTTTTGCCTACCCCATTCATCGGTCCGGGGGAGCGTAAACCCTAGTACCCATCGTTAAATTTGGGCTAGCGCGTAGGTTATATTATTTCCACTACAAAAGAAGTTCAATAAAGACATTAGGAGACAAGATGCGCCAATCATATTTGCGTTTGGTGTTTGTGGCTATTTGCATTGCCTCAAGCCCATTATTTGCTGTTGCTGCTTCAGATATTTCTGGAGTTGTTAAAAGCAGCAAAGGTCTTGAGGCTGGTGTTTGGGTGATAGCTGAAACAACAGACCTTCCTACAAAATTTACCAAGATTGTTGTAACCGATGATCAAGGCCGATTCTTAATCCCAGAATTACCAAGTGCCAACTATAAAGTGTGGGTTCGTGGTTATGGCTTAGTTGATTCTTCTAAGGTAAGCGCAAAGCCTGGCGCCTCTTTAAATCTCAAGGGGGTAATTGCACGTAACGCAAAAGCAGCTGCAGAGTATTACCCTGGCATGTATTGGTATTCCATGCTCGAGATTCCAAAGGCTAGTGAGTTTCCGGGAACGGGCGAAAAAGGTAATGGTATTCCAACCTTTATGAAGCAGCAGCATTACTGGGTGGATACCGTCAAGAATGGTTGTCAGTCTTGTCACGCGCTTGGCTCGAAGGGAATTCGTCAGGTACCAGAATTTTTTACGAAAATGGGTAATGGTGATTCATTCGCCGCCTGGGCTCATCGCACTCAAGCAGGTCAGGCAATGGGCTATATGGCTTTAGTGCTTGGGCGCCTTGGTCCTGATAAAGGTCTGTCTTTATATGCGGATTGGACAGATCGAATTGCAAAGGGTGAATTGCCGTTTGCCAAACCAGAGCGCCCAACTGGACTCGAACGAAATGCGGTTTATAGCATGTGGGACTGGTCAACACCTAAGTTCTATATGCATGATGCAATGTCTACAGATAAACGTAACCCCACTGTAAATGCTAATGGTCTTATCTGGGGTGCACCTGAGGAAAGTACCAATTTAGTTCCAACGCTCGACCCAGTAAAAAATATTGCATCATCTGTGCGCATGCCTGTGTTGGATCCAAAGACACCTTCATCGACTGGAGCGCCACGAGGCCCATCAGCATATTGGGGCGACGAGCCAATTTGGGACGGTCAAAGTAGTATTCATAACCACATCATGGATGAAGTTGGAAGAATGTGGTTTGCAGCTCGAATTCGTCCAGCACCCAACCCCGATTTTTGTAAGGCTGGATCGGATCATCCTTCCGCTAAGGTGGTGCCTCTGAATGAATCGTTGCGCCAAATTAGCATGTACGATCCAAAAACAAAAGAGTGGGCTTTAATTAATACTTGCTTTAGTACGCACCACGTCTATTTTGGACACGATGCTAACAATACTTTATGGACAAGTGCGGGCCCACCAAATAGTGGTGTTGTGGGATGGCTCAATACTAAAAAATACTTTGAGACTCGTGATGAAAGGGTATCTCAAGGATGGACGCCATTAATCATTGATACTAATGGAAATGGCAAACGCGATGAATGGGTAGAGGCAAATCAGCCTTTGGATCCAAACAAAGATAAGCGCGTGATGGCCGCATTTTACGGAGTGCAGCCTAGCCCAGTAGATGATGCTATCTGGGGTCAGGCGATGGACGTTGGTTTTTCAAGAATCGATCAGCCCGGATATTTGATTCGTTTGAATCCAGGATCTGATCCTAGCAATACTGCGTTAGTGGAAATTTATCAATCTCCCGAAGGAACCTTTGGGCCAAGAGGCTTGGATGTCGATTCCAAAGGTGTTGTATGGACCGTTCTATCTAGCGGCCATATTGGTAGCTTTGATCGTAGCAAGTGCAAAGGTCCATTAAACGGACCGAGCACCGCTGAAGGTAAACAATGCCAAGAGGGTTGGACTCTTTATCGCCTACCTGGACCTCAATTTAAGGGCATGGATCCCAAGGGCAGTGCAGATGGCGCCTACTATATTTGGGTTGATTTGCACAATACGCTTGGCTTAGGCAAAGATGTTCCGATTGCTTCCTCCAATGGTGGCGAGGCTCTGATTGCAGTTGTGAATGGTAAGTTAGTGAATTTACACGTCCCTTATCCAATGGCCTTCTTTACCAAGAACGTGGATGGACGTATTGACGATGCTAATGCGGGCTGGAAGGGCCGCGGTGTTTGGACTACTACCGGAACTCGAACACCATTTCATAGTGGGGACGGCAGTAAAGATATGTATCCAAAAGTATTTAAGGTGCAAATGCGCCCCAACCCTTTAGCAAATTAATATTCACCAGAATATTTTGATATGAAAAAAATCGTTTTCTTTCTCGTAAGCCTTGCCTTATGGATGGCTCAATCCTCTTTTGCGCAGTCTAATCAAGCTGCAGCTGCATTAGCAAATCAGAGTGGTTGCATGGCCTGTCATAAAGCTGAGGGTAAGTTAGTTGGTCCTGGCTACCAAGAGGTTGCAGAAAAGTATAAGGACCAGCCAGGGGCCTTAGAGATGTTGATGCAGAAAGTAAAAAAAGGAGGTGCTGGGACTTGGGGTCGTATACCAATGCCGGCGCATCCTCAGTTAAGCGACGAATCTTTAAATACCTTGGTGACCTGGGTTTTAAAGGGCGCTCCTGCGCAGTAATGGGCGCCCTCGAATTAGCTGAACTTGCTTGATTGCTCAATTATAGACAAGAGGCTTATCAAGCAGTTTCAACAACAACTGTCTTGGCTACATATACGATAGGTTTTTAATCGACACTCATTTGCTTCAAATAATAAAACCCGCTTCGGCGGGTTTTTTGTTGTGGGGTTCTTTTGGCCGGATTGAGACATTTGAGATTGCAATCAAGCGAGATATCACCGTCCGAATTAGGTTTAAGAGCGGTCAAAGACCCCATTAAGGGATGGGCATCACTCTCGTCGCCCCACTCAGTCAGGGTGCTTCAATAACTGCGGTATTTATTTCTTCTTGGTCAATACCCAGTTTTTTAAGAATCAAAGGTAGTACTGCATGGATCGCCCTCATCCCTTCTAGCAATTCATTCATATAGATATCTGGATGGCTGCGCTGACTTTTGAACATCCACATATCCCGGTCATTAGTATCATCTTTGATGTTTTCAGGATTCTCGGTTATTAGATCATTCAATTCGGCTTCAAGCGGAAGACCTAATTCATAAGCCTTCGCCTTAATTTCACCAATTAAATTGCTGAAATCACTCATTGTGATGAATTTAAACTTTCCAAATAGAGGTGCAATTTCTTTATTGACATGGACCTTTGCTGTCGCAAGTTCAAGCTGACGATACAAAATCTCTTGCTTGGCTTCGATATTTTGAAAGTCTGGATGATTTAATCCCAGGTTGGATATATACATCCCAATGAAGTGATCAATGCAGGCGTAATTATCAAAAATTGATCTGATTAAATGAATGAGGGGCCGCCCTTCAAATGTATCTATCGCTGAATCAACCTCGTCATTACCCTCGCCATAGTGGTCATACATTTCTTCATATTCCCATTGCAAAATGAACTCTTGCGGAAAAGGTTTTGGAATGCTGACCCCAATTGCAGCTAGGATTCTCATTAGTTCAGCACAAACTGCTTCATCTCCAATTCCGTAATCTAGTTCGGCCTCATTGTTATGCATTTGGTAAGTGATCAATTTTTCCCATTTTTTTGCGTCGTCCACTGATCCGCAGGAGATAACAAAATCGGGATCAAGATCACCAGCTTGGGTTATTTCGCGAAGCTTCTTTTCCATAACTGCCGACATCGATTCCCCGTTCTTCCACTTGCTGATCTGGACTTTAGAGACACCCATCTCCGCCGCCAATTCTGTTTGATTGCATTTCAATATCTCTAAGGCAATTTGCACCAGTGTTTTTCTGTTTGACATACGAGCTTTTTAGAAGTTACTTAACTATTATTAATGTTAAGTAACAATTTACACCTGTATTTCAAGTTATTAAAATTAATTTGTGGCTGCCCCATGCCTGTAAGAGCTCAAACTTTTATGTAATACATGGGGTTATATAGTGGTTTTGATTGACAATGGCAAAATTTCCAAGTAATTTACTAAAATGCCAAATAACTTGGAAATAGTGGATCTTTCTGAAGATTCCATCCGGCAATATATTGATGCGAAAAGCGCATTTACCGCTTTGGAGCAGGCTAAATTACGTGCGGCGGAGTTTCGGGGCGGAATGGTATGGAAGACCGTTAAAGGCAAAGAATATCTGGTGCGCACCACTACTAGAGGCGGTCAAACCGGCCTTGGTGCCAAAAGCACTGAAACAGAAGCCATCTACGACAAATTTACTGCTGGCAAAGCGCGCGCTGCAGAGCTCTCATCCGGGCTAAAGCAAGCCGCCGTAAAGCATCAGCGACTAAACCGCGCGCTCAGGGTGGGCAGAACACCCAATATCATTATTGATATCCTGCTTGGGTTGGGTGATGCTGGCATGTCTGACAAGTTCACCATTATTGGCACTAACGCACTGTATGCCTATGAAACAGCTGCTGGAGTCCGCCTTAATGAGGCTCATCTAGCAACTCGGGATGTTGACTTGCTATGGGATAACCGTAAAAAGCTCAGCCTATTCACCCAAGAAAGCGCCCTAGCTGGAGGGATGTTGGGCTTTCTTCAGAGCATTGATCCATCCTTCACGCTTCGTGATGACCAGATGTATACCGCTGTTAATAAAGATGGCTATGAGGTAGATATTTTGCGCCGTATGGGTCAGGGTAGTGACGCTGAGCCTGGCCGGTTTAGCACGCTGGTTGATGATTTTTGGGTGGTTAAAGCACGCAATGCTGATTGGTTGCTTAGTGCACCCAAATTTAGTGAAGTGGTGGTTGGTGTCAACGGCAAGATGGCTCGTATGAATACGGTTGATCCACGTGCATTTGCTTTGTTTAAGTTATGGATGGCTGATCAATCTGATCGAGAGCCAGGTAAACGTATCCGTGATGCAAGTCAGGCCCGTATCGTAGTCGATTTGATTAATAGCCATTTGCCGCAATATAGCTTTGAAGATATCAAAGTGTTTCCATCAACAGTTGCCGATAAGATTGCGGTTGATAGCGCAGGCACCCGGAGAATTGTTAAGCCCCTGAAGTGAAGTTGAGTAATTAATTTGATGAAAGCAGGGAAGGCTTTAATATGAATAGTTATTAGTCATATGGGGCGAATGGGCTCAAAAGTACCCCCCATTGAAAATCTGTCAACAAAGTGTCAACCCAAGCCAATAAAAACGTGATGTATTGTGGTGTAATATTAATCAAGCCCAATGGCTGTATGGGGGAGGCCCACCTGACGAAGCTGTTAAACTGTTTTGTAATCAGTAGGGGGTCTGTTCGAGTCGGACAAGGGGCACCATCTTTCTCAAAGATTGGCCAGATTTATAACCTGCTTATATCTTATCTGCCATGCAAAATATTCCAAAAATTCGAATTGTTGTTGCTACTAGAGAGTCGCAGGAAGACTTTTTTGCAAAGACCGCTACGGGCAAGTCCCTTTCGCTGCATCAATTTCCATTTTTAGAGTTTAGGCTCTTTGAAAAAAATTCCCAAGGCTTGTCGACTGTATACAACATAGCAATAGAAGAGTCTAAATTTGATCCAGCTGTATTAGTTTTTGTTCACGATGATGTCTACATTTTGGATTATTACTGGGTCCAGCAAGTTATTTCATGGCTGCAGCATTTTCATATTCTTGGCTTAGCAGGCAATACAAAGTGCTACCCTAAACAGGCAAGTTGGGCAACTAAAGATGAATTTCATACTTATGACCCAAGCAATCTTAGCGGCATTATTGGCCATGGCGAGTCCTTTCCCCCTTCTCAGTTAAATGTTTACGGAGATCCCTGTCAAGAAGTGAGTGTGTTGGACGGCTTGATGCTGATAGTTTTAAGTGAAATTTTGATTGAAAAAAATCTTAGATTTGATGAGCGTTTTAAATTTAATTTTTATGATATGGATTTTTGTAGGCAAGCTCGATTAAAGGGGCTGAAGTTGGGTACGGTGCCCATATCCGTGGTCCATCAATCTTGGGGAAATTTTAAATCTAAGGATTACGAAAATACCTTTAAGGCCTATTTATCAAAATGGGAAGATAGTGCTTAATAATGCAATAGATACGGTATGAGCAACATTATGAATGATTGCGAGAGGCTAATGGCCCCTGTATCGACAATAGCCATTTTTTTATTTTCATAACTATCCTAGATTTACAACGAATTTTAACAACTGCCTGATCATATGTAATGTTGGCTTAATGGATGGAGGATATGAAAAATTAAAGTAGAGAAGGCGGCAAAGGAAATTAATTTTTATCAATACCAAACATTAAGTAGTTCAGTTCTATGTAAATCATATAAGCGCAAAAATTCTAATCTCTTAGATTTTTTATATTGAGATTTCAATGCGTCAAGCAAAAGCATCCTAGGGAATACATTTGCCTCTTTAGGCTTATTATTCAAATATTTTTCAAAATTCATACCTATTTCAGCGTTAACTGAATAATGTTCAAGTACAAGGCTGACTAGCCTTTCTACGATAAATACCTTATATTGATATTTATTCGACTGTTCACGATGTTCACAAAATGAGTTTAATTTAGCGTAAAAAATTGACGTAGGATCGTTCGCCATAATGTATATTTTTTCAGAAAGTGCGAACCATTTAATCCAAAAACTATATTTTGCAATAAAGAAATTGGCGTAAATTATTCTTGTCTGATCTTGACATAATGATTTAATGTTAACGTCCAGATGCAAGGCATTACATATCTCTTGGCCTAATGAGGTGATGCCTGGGTGAGATTGTTCCGCGGATATAAAGCTGTGCATATACATAGTGCTTGTAAAAAAATCAGGAGAAAAGCTGATAACTTCTTTGTTAGAATTTAAAACAACATCCAGCACATCTAGGCCTGTCATTCCTGTTTTTTCTAAAAATCTAGGTGATAATATGCCAAGGTATTCATTGCTATCTAGATTTGAGCTGAGCAATATATTTCGCATCGCTGAATATTCAAACCATCCAACTTCTTCGGGATTCGAGTTGTCGTATGGGATAAAGTTTTTATCAACGCTAGCCTCAGAGATTGAGTCATAAAATACTTGATATATTTTTGTCATTTAATAAAAACCATTTCTCCAATAATTTATTATTTTATAGCAAACTAATTTCAACGAAGAGTAAAAC
>Ga0118677_10003716_pt1 | contig 28557 bp, 27 predicted proteins | sample AliMusrvi5mmetaG_FD_86154 | JGI IMG/M metagenome (GOLD analysis project Ga0118677, IMG submission 86154) | reverse complement strand
TATTACCGAAACGGTTCCCTTTTGCGTTGTCTGCCTACGCGTGTGAGAGCGATAACGCTTATGGGTGACACAATCACCTTGGTGTCCCGGCGAAGGATGCTTATTTTAACGGCATTGGGCGTCTCGCCGGCACGTGATGAAGACGTGCCGGTGAGATGTCCAATACCGTTAAAGTGCCCCGGATCAATCGGGGGTCTGCAACTGATCTGCTCGTGGATTCGTTAAATGATATCTGTTTCGTCCTTTCTGGCGCGCGAGCGTCCTCGCGAGCACGGGGGGGGATATTCGGTCTGCTCGCGGGGACGTTCGCGCGCCGGCAGGATCAAACCGATATATTTTAACAAACCCATGAGCGGATCAGTAAATTGACATTTTATGTTGGCCGGCTTCAGTCGGCCAGTCCCAGACCCCGGATTGATCCGGGGTCTTAAACGACATTGAACGTCTCGGCGGCGCTCCGACCACGCGCCTGTTCTCCCCTGCATCGATAGCATCCACCAGCAATATATTTTTAATCGTTCTAACAAAAATTTAACCTAATGTTGATCTAATACCGCATAGTCGTCGGTAGAGCGGGTACAAGCTTCATAGGGAGGAGTCAGCGAATGTAAGAATATGGAAGAAGATGATCGGTGCGACAGAGTCGGAAAAAGGCGTATTATTTACCGGAACCGCTTATTCGTATTATTCATACCGACAATGCCGGTCGATGCTGCAGGAAGCAGAGACCATGCGGGAATGGATCGTTAACGTGAAAGGAGGTGTCAAATGGTGATGCTCGAGAATTCAACGATCTCGCATATTGAAACCATTCTACTGCGTCAGTGCAATGGAAAAACCGCCCCGCCTGCCGGATTACTGGAACAACGAGTGCTCGAATTGGAATTTCTCGGCTTAGAAGATTTCGAGGAGATGCCGGGAGTGCCCAGCAGCGTGCGCCAATTCGCGATGGCTTCGCTGCAGCATATCAAGCCCGCCTATTTTATCACCGGCGATGAGGAATTGTTAATTATTCGTGATCAGCTTGAAACGCGTTTTGGCTTGATGGTACTATCTATTCAGGAAGCAATGCTACTGCTGCGGGATTTGCATGAACCACCCAATTGAGACGCGCAATCCGGCGTCCGACACCATTGCCGCCGTCTCCACGCCTGGTGGGGAGGGCGGCATTGGCATTATTCGCCTCTCTGGTCCGCACGCCATCGCCATCGCCTGCCGGCTTTTCCACCGCATGGACGGCGTCCCGCTCGATGATCCGCAACCATTCCGGCAATATTATGGGCATATCCGCCATCCGGAGAGCGGTGAACCGGTGGATGAAGTTTTGCTGACCACCATGCGCGCCCCCCGCAGTTACACCCGTGAAGCGATGGCGGAGATCAGCGGGCATGGCGGGGGCATTCCCCTGCGCGCGATCCTTTCCCTGGTCTGCGCTGAAGGCGCCCGGCTGGCGCTGCCTGGCGAGTTCACCCAACGGGCATTTCTCAACGGGCGCATCGATCTCACCCAGGCGGAAGCAGTGCTCGATACCATTCGCGCGCGCACCGACGCCGGGTTGCGCGCCGCCCAGCGCCTGTTGGAAGGAGAACTGGGACGGCGAGTGCGGGCATTGCGCGCGCGCCTCGTGCGTTTACTGGCGGAGCTCGAAGCGGCGATCGATTACGCGGAAGAGGACCTGGTTTTTCTCACGCCGGAGGAAATCGGCGCGGAAATCGCCGCCGTCCGTGCCGACGTGGCCGAGTTGATTACTTCGCACACACGCGGTCGCCTGCTGCGCGAAGGAGCCGGCGTCGCCATCGTCGGCAGGCCGAATACCGGCAAATCCAGCCTGCTCAACGCGCTACTCGGTGAAGCGCGCGCCATCGTCACCCCGATTCCCGGCACCACCCGCGACACCATCGAGGAACAACGGGAGTTAGGCGGGATTCCCATCCGCCTGCTCGATACCGCCGGCATTCGTCCCACCGACGATATGGTCGAGCAACTGGGCGTCGAACGCAGCCGCGCCGGTCTCGCGCTAGCCGACCTGGCGCTGCTGGTGCTCGATCGCAGTGAACCGCTGACGGCGGATGATCACACGCTACTGGAAGAACTGCGCGAACGTACAGTGATCGTGGTTTTGAATAAAGCGGATTTGCCGGCGCGAATTACGCCGGAGGAGATTCGCGTCCTGCTGGATGCCCCGCTGGTCGAACTATCTGCACGCACCGGCGACGGCCTCCCGGCGCTGGAAACCGCCATCCAGGCGTTATTGCTGGACGGCGTCACCACCGAATCTCCCGCGCTGGCTACCCTGCGCCAGCGTGAAGCCGCCGAATCCGCCGCGCAATCGCTGGCATTGGCCGCGGAAACACTGGTCCACGGTGGTGCCGAAGAACTGCTGGCCATCGATCTCATGGCCGCCGCCACCGCGCTGGGCGAGTTAACCGGCGACGAGATACGCGAAGAAGTGATTCACGACCTGTTCACGCGGTTTTGCGTGGGGAAATAGCACCGGACGTATAGTCCACCCCATCCCATATCTCCCATACCTCCTATACCTCCCATCCCGCTGCGACTTGCACTTGCACTTACACTTACACTTGCACTAACACTTACCACCGGCAAGTGCAAACCTGTTCCGCATAGCGCCGCTGCCCACTCTGCGCTATAATATTCCTGATGAAGACATCGTTATATCGACGAATCTGCTTGCCGATCTGTCTGCTGGTCGCGATGTTGCTCGTGACCGCGCTGGCACACGCGCAGGATGAGGATATCAATCAGTATATCAGCAGTTACACCATCATTTCCTCGGTGGTGGAAACCTTTACCTGGTCGATGATCTATCTGGGGCTATACGCGCTGGGACTGGGGGCCGCCATTGTGCTGCAACAGCGCTGGGCGGGATTCGATGTGACGCTGATGTGGTGGGTGATCGGCCTTTGGCTCGGTGGGTCGGTGATTACCGGTGTCGCGTATTATTCCGTCTTCCCCCCGCTGCCCCCCGCGCACCTCGGCGACCCGAGCTTGAAAGCCACCTTGCTGTCTATGCCGCTCATCTTCGGGTGGAGCATGCTGCTGTGCACGCGCACCTGGGCGGATTTAATGCCGAAAGAGGCGTTGATTGCCTCGCTCGCGATCATGCTCCTCTGTGCCCCGTACTACGGTCCCAACGTGCGCATCGTGCCGGCGAAAACCTTTCCCAAAAGCGCCGTGCCGGCGCTTCGCCAGCTCGGCGCGGCGCCCCAACACCTGCCCCGGCAGGGGCGCAAAAGGTTACACAATTCGTATAATTCACACACCGGACAAAAATATGCTAAACTAGAATTGGCAAATTTGAGTGCGGAACGTTAAACGGTGCTCAGTGCGTTGGTATTGGTGATTAAACAGCCATTTACCGCGCACTCGTCGCGTGCTGTGGAAAGATAAGCAATGATCGAACGGTATAGTTACCCGGAAATGCGCGCGGTGTGGGAACCGCAAAGCCGGTACAACGCCTGGCTGGAAGTCGAATTACAGATTGCCGAAGCCTGGGCTGAGATCGGCGTCGTGCCGCGGGAAGCCGCCGTGGCGTTGCGCGCGCATGCGAAAGTCGATGCGCGCCGCGCCATCGAGTTGGAAGGCGAGACGCCGGGACAGGAAGCCGAAGGCAAAGCGAAACAACGCACCCGCCATGATTTAATCGCCTTTTTACATGCCGTCTACGAGCATCTCGGTGACGAGAAGAAATGGCTGCATTACGGCGTCACTTCCTACGATATTGAAGACACCGCGCTGTGCCTGCTGATGAAACAAGCCGCGGCATTGCTGCTGGCCGACCTGGATGCGTTGGAAGCGGCAATAATCACCCGGGCGCGCGAACATCAATGGACGTATATGATGGGCCGCAGTCACGGTGTGCATGCCGAACCGATCACTTTCGGACTGAAATTGTGCGTCTGGCTGGCGGAATTGCGCCGCCGGCGCGTCATGTTCGAGCGGGCGGTTGAAACCATCTCCGCCTGCAAAATTTCCGGCGCGGTGGGCACCTTCGCCAACGTCGATCCGCGCGTGGAAGAGATCGTCGCCGCCAAACTCGGTCTTACCCCCTCCCCGGCGGCGACCCAGGTGTTGCAGCGCGACCGTCACGCGGAGTTTCTCGCCGCGTTGGCCGTGTTGGGCGGCAGCCTCGAACAATTCTCCACCGAAATTCGCAATCTGCAGCGCACGGATATCCTGGAAGTTGAGGAATCCTTCCACGCCGGACAGCGTGGCTCCTCGGCGATGCCGCACAAGCGCAATCCGATCGTCTGCGAGCGTGTCAGCGGCATGGCGCGCTTGATGCGCTCCTACCTGACTCCGGCGATCGAGAATATGGCGCTCTGGCATGAGCGTGATATCGCGCATTCATCGGTCGAGCGGGTGATCATTCCCGACGCATGCATTTTGATGGACTACATGCTGAAGAAATTTACCGGCGTAGTGACCGGCATGCGCGTGTATGAGAAGCGTATGCTGAAAAACCTCAACGCGACCGGCGGGCTGTTCAATAGCGAAGCGGTCATGCTGGCGGCAGTGAAAAACGGCATGGACAAAGACAGCGCGTATACCGCCGTGCAGCGACTGGCGATGGCTACCTGGGAAATGATTCAGAACGACGAGATGACCCCGGATGAATTGGGCAGCTATTATCGCAACGCCTTGAAAGGCGATGCCGATCTGGCGCGCTACCTTTCACCCACGGACATCGATACAGCATTTGATTGGCAGCAACATTTACGGCATATTACCGTCTTCTATCAGCGGTTAGGTATCGCGTAAGAAATCGAGATTAGGGATTCTTAATGGCAGGTCGTTATCTATTCGGTGTCCTCTTGTTATTGGTTGGTGCAGGATTGCTCCTCGACCATCACTATGGCACCCATATCACGGGAAGCTGGTGGCCGATCGTACTGCTGTTGATCGGCATCAATCAGTTGTTTCGTCGGCATGGACGGAAGCGCAGCTGGCGCTGGGATATACGCACGGGCTGCTCTCCGGCGAAGCGCAAGGTAATCTGTTTCGCCGGCAGCTAGCAAGCCTGCTGGCCGTCTATTGGCCGGTGTCGATTATCGCGCTCGGTATCATTCCCTACTCCCGACGCATGACCAGTTCCTGGTGGCCGTCCGGCATCATGTTAATGGGTGCGTTTCTGCTGGGGTGGCGGCTGCAGGTTTTACCGGCCAGTCTGTGGATTATCACCGGGGTGGCGATGCTGGCAGTGGCCGGTGTGCTGCTGATCATGCCCGGCAGCATGCGGCGATCGTTGCTGCGCCTGCAACGGGATTATCAGCCGGATCCTCAACAACCCGTGCGTGAAATCGACAGCCGGGTGCGCGCCCAGATCTATTGCTCCGGAATCACATTGGTCAGCGCGTCACAGACCTTCCAGGGGGGAAGCGTAGCGACGGTGCTGGGGCAGGTAGTGGTGGATTTACGCCAGGCCAATTTCGATGTCGAAGGCGGGCGACTAGAGTTATCCGCGACCTGCGGGAAGATCACCCTGCTGGTGCCGCGCGAATGGTCGGTTCGCGTCTCGAGTGCCTACAGCACGCGTCGCCGGCATCACAATCAACGACTGTCGTTCCCAGCCAAAGTCAAACGCGCCCTCACCACCTCGCTGGCGCAAATCTGGTCGGTGCATGACGCGGAAGCAACGGTCATGGGGGTGTGCGATAATCTACTGGAAAACCCGCGGGGCACCCGCCGTAAATCCGCCGTCTTCCACATTAAATATTCCGCCGTCCTCGGCAATATTGTACTGCGGAATTAATGACCGGTTCATTTACTCACCGATTATTTCGGTGGGATGGCAAGGTAAAGACATCCTTCCGTCGAAATAGTATCCTCAGCAACGGAATCCAGGAACCTGTACCTTGTATCCAGTAACCAGTAACCTGAATCCTGAATCCAGTATCCTGGATCCAAAGAGGAGTATACACGTGCGCTACCACGTTCAAATTGAGATCACCCTCAAGCCGACAGTGATGGATGCCCAGGGAACGACCATCGAAAAAGCCTTGCACAAGCTCGGGCACGCCAGTGTCACCAACGTCCGCATCGGCAAATTCGTCACCCTGGAAATCGACGCGGCCTACGCGAATTGCGCGAAAAATGCGGCGGACGAGATGTGCAAAGAACTGCTGGCCAATCCGATTATCGAGCAATATGACGTGCAGGTGTCGGAAACGAACCCGGAGGTAGCAGCATGAAGTTCGGCGTCGTCATCTTTCCCGGCTCGAACTGCGATGCCGACTGTTATCACGCCGTCAGCACGGTGACCGGGCAGGACGTCCGCTATGTCTGGCACGAAGAGCGCGATATTCGCGACCTCGACTGTCTGTTGCTGCCCGGCGGCTTCTCCTATGGCGATTATCTTCGCTGCGGCGCGGTAGCGCGCTTCTCACCGGTGATGAAATCGCTCATCGATCACGCCGCGGCCGGCAAATATATCATCGGCATCTGCAATGGTTTCCAGGTGCTTACCGAAGCCGGTCTCTTGCCCGGCGCGCTGTATCGCAACGATCACTTGAAATTCGTCTGCAAACCGCAGCGCCTGCGCGTCGAGCGCACCGATCTGGCCTTCACCCATTTCTATACCGCCAAACAGGTGGTAGAGTTTCCCATCGCGCACGGCGAGGGGCGCTACTACGCAGATCCAGAGACGCTGGCGAAGCTCGAAGCCAATCATCAGATTGTCTTTCGCTACTGTGAAGAAGATGGCGCGATTACCGATGCCGCTAACCCGAACGGCTCGCTCAACAATATTGCCGGTATCTGCAACGCGGAAGGCAACGTCCTCGGACTGATGCCGCATCCCGAGCGCCGATGCGATCGTTTAATCGGCGGCACAGATGGCAAAAAACTCTTCAAAGGCCTGATGGAAACCCTGCGCGTATCCGCAATTAGCCAGCGATTGCGCTAAGTGTGGGTATAACTTGAGTATGGATCTTGCCTGGAGCGCGAATAAGTTCGTCCTGCTGGCCATAGTATTATTGCTGGCGATCATTGTGGTCGTCGTTTTCGTACTTTCGCAGCATGACTCGAAGTGGTAAGAAACGATCTCAAAAAGATCCGCGAGACGGTAACGAGGCATTTTGAGATAGCTTCTAATACTGCTACCGGAGAGACTAATCCCGTATTTTGGCGGTAAACCGCCGAACTATTGAGATACCACTTGAAAACAAGCCCCATTTATGGGGCGTATCTCAATAGCCCCGGCATTTATGCCGGGGTACGGTAAGATGTTAATACGGTAGGAGTTCTAAGCGTGCCGAAAGGAATGGCGATGCGACTTCCCATTCCGCGAGAACCTGTCGCGCGACGTAACCTGCTCATCAACGCAAGCCTGATCCTGGCGGTGATCATCGGCGTGGTACTGCTGCTCGTGGGGGCGCGCTGGCGTAGCTACACGACGCGCGAGGGAAAATTCACCATTGAATTTCCCGGCCGGCCCTGGGTGACGAGTCAGTCGGTGGCGACTCCGTCCGGCATGGTGACCGCCTATGATTACCGGGTGGTGCAATTGCTGCACGGCGCGACCTACGAAGTGGGATACATGGTCGCGAACGCCGCGGTGCTGGAAATGATGGGCGGCGGGCAGATCGGTAACATCTGTGACAGCGCGGTGAATAGAATGGGGGGCACGGTGATCGAGCAGCAGGACCTGACCGGTGCCGGCTATACTGGACGCGAGGTCAAATTCAAAGCGCCCGGTTATACCCAGGCCCGCCTGCGCGTCTTCCTCGCCGGCGACCGCATTTACACGCTGATGGTATCACCGGTGCCGAAACGCGACGGCGAGGCGCGGGTGGGGCGGTTTTTTAATTCGTTTCACCTGCAACCGTGAGCCGAGAGGCGCAACGCCAAATAGATCACCGAATATTGTCTGTAATGCCTCAAAAACCCTGGGTAGAGTTTCTTAAATCTGTATAACCGACACCGGTGCCATGTAAACCGGTGCTGAAAGCGAGCTATAGATGTCAACCGAAGTCACGCGATTGCAACAGGCCCTTGAACTGGGCATGAATGAGCAGGAATACGCGAACGTGCTGGAAATCCTCGGGCGCGAGCCGTCGGGGACGGAACTGGCGATGTTCTCGGTGGAGTGGTCGGAGCACTGCGGGTATCCGCGCAGCCGCCCGCTGCTCAAGCTCTTCCCCAAGGAAGGCAAATACCCGACGCGCGCGCTCACCGGGGAAGATGCCGGCGGCATCGAGGTGGCCGAAGGCGTCTATGTGATCTTTAAAATGGAGAGTCACAACCATCCGTCGCAAGTCGAGCCGAAACAAGGCGCAGCGACCGGCATCGGCGGCATTCTGCGCGACATCTTTACCATGGGGGCGCGTCCGGTGGCGTTGCTGGATTCGCTCCGCTTCGGCGATCTCGCGTCCGAGAAAGCGCGCCACCTCCTCGCCGGCGTGGTAGATGGCATCCAGTTTTACGGCAATTGCGTGGGCGTACCGACAGTGGGCGGTGAGATTTACTTCCATCCCTCCTATCGCGACAACTGCCTGGTCAATGTGATGTGCGTCGGCATCGCCGATACGCGCTACATGGCCTCCAGCAAAGCCGCCGGCGCGGGAAATCCGGTCATGGTCGTCGGCAACCGCACCGGGCGCGATGGCATCGGGGGGTGCTCCATTCTGGCCAGCCACGAATTCAACGAAGATGATCAGAAGCGCCCGACGGTGCAGATCGGCGACCCGTTTACGGAAAAATGCCTGATCGAAGCCTGCCTGGAGTTGCTGCAAGGTGACGCGGTGGTCGGCATGAAGGATATGGGTGCCGCCGGCATCACCTGCACCACGGCCGAGATGGCCGCCAGTGGCGAGGTGGGGATGGATATCGACCTGGCGCTGGTACCGATGCGGGAAGCGGGCATGGAGCCGTGGGAAATCATGATGTCCGAATCGCAGGAGCGCATGCTGGTGGTGGTGAAAAAAGGCCGCGAGCAGGAAGTCATCGACATCTTCGAAAAATGGAATCTGAATGCCGCCATTGTCGGCGCAGTGATCGAGGAGCAGCTCCTGCGCATCCGCTTCCACGGCGAAGTGGTGGCGGAAGTGCCCAGTGAACCGCTGGCCGCTGCGCCGATCTACTACCTGCCGGCGGAACCGCCGGCCTGGTTAACCGCGCTCAACGCCACCGATTTCAGCACGCTTCCGCAACCGGATGACTGCAACCGCGTGCTGCTGGAGTTGCTGGCCTCGCCGAATATCGCTAGCAAGCGCTGGGTGTATCAGCAATACGATCACATGGTGCAGACCAACACTGTGGTGCCGCCGGGCGCCGGCGACGCAGCGGTGATCCGCATCAAAGGCACCGGGAAAGGGCTGGGGATGACCACCGACTGCAACAGTCGCTATTGTTACCTCGATCCCTATCTGGGCGCGCAAATCGCGATGGCGGAAGCCGCGCGCAACCTGGTCTGCGTGGGAGCCGATCCCGCCGCGGTGACCGACTGTCTGAACTTCGGCAAGCCGGAAAAACCGGACCGCTTCTGGCAGCTCAAGCGTGCGGTGGAAGGCATCGCCGACGCCTGTCGCGCCTTCCGCGTACCGGTGGTCAGCGGCAATGTGAGCCTGTATAACGAAGGACCGGAAGCAGCCGTGTTTCCCACCCCCACGATCGGCATGGTGGGGATACTGGATAAAATCGAACAGCATGCGACGATGGCGTTTAAAGCTGAAGGACATCAGGTCGGCCTGGTCGGCGTCACCCGACCCGAATTGGGCGGCAGTGAATATCTGACGGTCATGCATAACCTGGAAGCCGGCGTGCCGCCGGTGCTGGAGATGGACGCCGAATTGGCAGCGCAGGCATTTGTGCTGGAAGCCATTCACAGCGGGTTGCTGGCCGGCGCGCATGATTGTTCGGAAGGCGGTCTGGCGGTGACGGTGGCGGAATCGGCGATCGCCGGGCAGATCGGCGTCGAAGTCGGCGTGCCGCTGGTGGAGCGCACGGATATGACCCTCTTCGCCGAATCGCAATCGCGCTTCGTCATCTCCTTCTCTCCCGCGCACGCCGGTGCGTTAACCGCGTTGGCCGCGCGACTCGGCGTGCCCTTCGATGTGATCGGCAACGTAGGCGGCGACCGTGTGCGCATCGCCGTCGATGAAAGCCTTCCCATCGACCTACCGCTGGCGGACGCCATTGTAGCGCATACCGGACCGATCTACGCCGCGATGGAGTAGGGGGAAGAACGGTTTGGGAGTCCTATAAATAAAAAACGCCCCGTATCCCGGCGATCGCCGGGATACGGGGCGTTATGTTTGGTCAGATCAAACGATTACCAACGGGAAGAGCGGCTTGAACCGCCACCCGAACCACCGGAAGGACGACTGCTGCGCTGCCCTTGGAAACAATCGGAGCAATACACGGGCTTTTCGCCGCTGGGCTGGAAAGGCACCTGGCAGGCTTTGCCGCAGGACGAGCAGGTGGCGCTGTGCATTTCGCGCACGCCGCCGCTATCGCGTCGTCCACCACCGAAGCCGCCGCCACCCTGGGCTTTGCGCGCGGCGCGACAATCGGGACAACGGCCGGGGGTGTTGGTGAACCCCTTCTGCTCATGAAATTCCTGTTCACCGGCGGTGAATACAAAGGACTGGCCGCAATCGCGGCAGGATAAGGTTTTGTCAGTGTAGCTCAAGGCATGCACTCCTTCAACGGATTTTACCGTCACGGTATCATGATCTGGGTGGTAAGGGATGTGCTATGCCGGGGCTAGAACAACCGGTACGAGGCCAAATCAGGCGGAACCTGTCGGTTTGTCGGGGAGATAATTCTCCTCTGGAAGTAAGTATACTGGGAAACGCGGAAAAGTACAAGTAGGCAAGCGCTAAGTTATCGCCGGCGTTTCGAGCCGCGCCGTTGGCGATCGCGCACTTCATCTTTTGCTGCTTTACGCTGGCGGTAACAGTCCGGACAAAACGTCGGCGGGGGAAAGGCATTATCCGCACTCTGGGCTTGTTCCGCTTCGGTGTAGGGAAACTCTTGTTTACAGGCGGGACACTCAAGCATAATATCGGGCAAACACAGGCCCTCCTTCAGATGGTATAACCATCTCGGGGAGGGTAGTCCTGGTGGGCACGAACTCGGCATTCATGCGGCCACCCCTGCCGAAACAGCAAATTCAGTATACCGAATTTCCTTCGCTCTGTCAAACTTCGGATGTCGTATTGGTCGGAGTAACGGCACAACGAAACCCGACGGTCGGACGGCGGTAGGCGCCGCGCCCGCGCTGGGCATCGCACTCGAAACACCGATACGCACAGCGGAGATACGCGGCATACATGCACTGCCAGGACCCGCCGCGCAAGACATGCCCGCTGGCGAGCGGGGTCCGACGGGGTGGGGTGCGCGCGGGGATTTTGTCATATTCACCCAGGATGGCAGCTTGACACCACTCCCAGACGTTGCCGACCGTTTCGCGTACCCCATACGGACTCACGTTGCCGGGGTGCGCGGTGATCGGTTCGGTGCCGGTGGCATTGACGGCGTAACTACAATTGTCCGGCACCCAGGTGTCGCCCCACGGCCAGGCACGGCCATCGGTGCCGCGCGCGGCTTTTTCCCATTGGGATTCCGTCGGGATCAACGCTTGGGCCCAGGTAGCATAGTGGAAGGCGTCCGCCCAGCTCACATTCACCATCGGGTGGTCATCCTGCCAGTCCCAAGTCGGGGCATCGGGCATCGTCCAACCGGTGGCCTCACAACAGGCACGGAATTGCGCCACCGTCACCGGATAGCGGTAGATCCAAAAGCCGGACAGCGACACGGTCCGCTGTAATCGCTCCTGGGCGAACCAATCGGAGCGCCAATCCGGATGCAATTGTAGAATCGCGGTGATCTCGTCGTCGCTGGTGCCCATGAGAAAATCGCCGTCGGGTATCCACACCATTTCGGCGTTATCAATCGCATTGACGCAGGCATCGTTTGTCGATGGTGGCATTACAGGCTCCTTTAGATAGTGTCCGAAAAGGGTTTGCCATCATCTCGCGGATCTAGCTCGCATCTGAACGTTCCGAAGTTCCCAGCCGAAAAGTCGCATTCATCTTCGCGAAAAGACAACCGACCGTGGCCATCAGCGCACACGAGAGTCGAATCGGGCATAACTGCTGCCCTACCTTTTCTGGTGACTCATCTCGGTCAGGGTAGTTCAGTTGGTGGCGTAAAGAGGATTTCCGTCTGTGCCACCCGTTCCAATAATGATCACTCAAGATAACAGGTTTTTGCCATATCGTCAAACTCACGGATATAGAATGCTGCTAGACATCAAGACAGATATTGCGGATATCCTGCCGAAAAACTTCTGCGCCGAATTGGTGTCAAAACTTGCGAAGACCAGCGTGATATCCGATTCCGGCCCACAACGCCGGCTGGTCGCATTCGCTGGTTTCCGTGGGAACTGGGAACCCCAACAAGCGTGGGTGAAAGGAACGATGAACGCGCAAATGTCCGGCGGATCAGCAGGCAGGTCGTATGTCTCCTTGTAAACTAACCTAAAACCTGATACACTCTCAACGAGATGACACCCCCTCCGAGCGATCCATGTCTCGACGATAGCGGATCGCGCGTGTCGGCAATGAAAGGGAGTGTTCAGGACGTGTGTATGGCCGAAACCCAGCATCCGAGCACAGAGACGACGGCGACGGCCCTTCCCCCTTTTGAGGTTCTCTTCACACGCTACGAGAAAGGGATTTTTAACCTGATCTATCGCATGGTCGGTGATTTTGAGGATGCGACTGATCTGACATCACAGACGTTTTTACACGCGTTGCGTGCGTATGATCGGTTTCGCGGGGAAGCGCAAGCCTATACCTGGTTATACCGGATTGCCGTTAATTTATGTAAAAACCATTTCCGCAAACGCGACCGCGAAGCGCGCGTGGAAGTGATCTCGCTCGATGCGCCGGTGATCGCCGACGGTGAAGAGATGGAACGCGATATCGTGGACTTTTCGCATGCGCCGGAACGCATGATCGAGGGACACGATTTGCAGGAATGCATTCAGCAGGCCATTATGGGATTATCCGCGGATTTACGTACCGTCATTTTATTACGCGACGTGCAAGGTTTGTCGTACCAAGAGGTCGCCCAAATCACCAACTGCTCCGTTGAAGCGGTGAAAAGTCGGATTTTTCGTGCGCGCGGGCATTTACGCAAAGTGCTCGGGCCGCAACTTCGCCCGCAAGACGCAGACGAAACACCGACCACACCGTCTGACCCTGCGAGGAGGACCACATGAATCGGTTTGCCGCGAGCCTATTCGCGTTCTGTTTGCTGCTCGGGCTCGGCAGTGGCCATCGCGCCGTTGCGCAAGTTCCCGAACCCCAGCAGCTCATCAAAGAGATCAAGTTTAACGGGTATCAGCATGTCACTCCCGAAGTGCGCAAGCAGACGGAAGAAGTGATTAAGTCCAAAGTTGGGCAACCGTATAACAAGACGGTGGCCGAAAATGACGTGACTGAGATTCAGGCACTGGGGTGGTATTTTCGCGTATCGGAAAACCCCGAACCGATGGAAGGCGGCATCCGGCTGATCTTCAATCTGGTGGAAAATCCGATCGTCACCAGCGTCACCTTCACCGGCAATACACAAATATCCTCGGTGGAACTGCTGAAAATCATTCAGACCCGCGCGGGGATGGTGTTGAATAAAAACCTGGTGGCGCAGGATGCCGGCCATATCAAAGACGAATATGCGAAGCGGGGCTATACCCTCACCTCCGTCAAGGATATCAACATCTCCGGCGAAGGCGGATTGCAATTCGTAATCTTCGAACCGAAGATCGGCGAGATTCGCATCGAAGGCAATCAGAAGACCCGCGAGTATGTTATTCGCCGTCAACTGACCTTCAAGCCCGGCGACGTCTACAATGAAAAAGATATCCGCAATTCGCTGCAGCGCCTGGAACATAGCAACATCTTCAAGGAAGTCACCGCTCTACCGGAGCCGGGCACAGAACCGGGCACGCTGATTGTGGTGGTGCATGTGACCGAGCAACGCAGCGGTCTGGCGTCCGTCGGCGCGGGCCACAGCAATATCCAGGGACTGTTCGGCTTCGTCAATTATTCCGACTCGAATATCTTTGGTACCCAGCAGAGCGTGAGCGCGCAGGTACAATTCGGCGCCGATCGCAGTTACGAACTCGGCTATTCCAATCCCTGGATCGATAACAAGCAAACCAGTTTCAGTGGCAGCGTCTACGACAAAACGATCCTCCGCCAGGCGGTACAGGGACCGACGACGTATCTCTATGACGAGCGACGCACCGGTGGCAATGTGTCATTCGGCCGTCCGCTCAATCCGGATAAAACCGGCTTTTCCAACACGACCGCCTTTATCACCCTGCGCGCGGATCAAGTCGGCGCCCAACAGGAAACGGGCACCACCAATCCCGTGCCTCCCGCGCTGTTGACCGACTCGACGGTGCACAGTGTCGCGCTGTCGCTGGTCAAAGATACCCGCCAGGATTCGATTCTCAATCCGAATAAAGGATCGTATCTCTCGTTCGCCACCGAGGTGGCTGGATTGGGCGGCGCGCCCTTCAATAAATTTACCGGCGATTTCCGCCACTACTGGTCGGTACATACACCGAAAGTCAAGCCGGCGCCGGAAGGCGCGGAAAAGAAAGCGCCGCCGCTTCCCTGGGTCTACGCGTCTCGCCTGATGGCCGGCGTCATCACCGGTTCACCCCCGTATCTCGATCAGTATTTGACCGGGGGCGCGGAAACGCTGCGTGGCTACAAAGAAGACCGTTTTCCCGGCCAGAACATGCTGCTGTGGAACAACGAATTACGTATTCCGATCATTGAAAGTTTACAGTTTGTCACCTTTACCGACATCGGCGATGCCTGGGGTGGTCCTTTCGCCGGCGGCTTTGGCGATAAAACCTTCAAACTGCATGAAGGCTACGGGGTCGGTATTCGCGTGTTGACTCCCATCGGCCCCCTGCGGTTGGATTATGGGTTGAGCAGCGAAGGCGAAAAAGAATTCCATTTCGGCGTCGGCGCTACGTTCTAATCCAAATGCAAAACCTATTTGGTCTCACGTTTCCGGGGTAAGCAGCCTTTCCCTGACACCCGAAACTTGACACCTGATACCCAATACCCGTTTCAGGGATTTCCCGGCGGGAACAATAGCGAGAGTTCCGCACCCAACCGGTAATCAGCGGCGGGGTGACGATTTCACTGAAGGAGATTAGCATGTTTCACTCGTTTCGTACGGGGCTGATGGTGGCCCTGTTCGCTCTGGTGCTGGTGCCGTTCGCCGGCGCATGGGCTGCGGCAGAGAAGGACAAAGCCGCTGCTGCCCCCGCGACCGGTGCTGTCGGCACCATCGGCGTTGTCGATCAAGATAAGATCGAGCAAAGTTATAAAGGGTTCGCCAACGCGAAAGATCATTTACAGGCGTTCAGCGAAGAACGGCAGAAAACCTTCCAGACCCTGCAAGCGGGACTGGGCCTGTCGAAAGATGATTTCGACGATTATCAACTCCGCTCGTCCGGAACGGTGAAAAATGATCCTGATCGCATCAAAGCGTTGACCGATCTGGCCAAAAAGAATTCGGACGCCTATGAGGCGCTCAAGGCCAAAGATAAAGATAAACTGACGGACGCCGAGAAGAAGCAACTGGATGCGATGGAAACGAACATGAAGACCGTGCAGGGGATTATCCAGGGGCAAGGCGAAAAATTCAGCCAGCAGATTCAGGACGAAGTGGCCCGTTACAGCAAAACGCTGAATAAACTGGTCAATGACTCGATAGGCGATGTGGCCAAAAAACAGAAATTATCGATCGTCCTCAGTAAAACGCTGGTGACGCGTGAAGGCGAAGCGACGTTTGTCCTTTGGGGTGGGTCGGATATTACCAGTGATGTCATCAAGCAACTCAATGACAATTTTAAGCCTGCGATGTTGGATGGAACGCCGGCGCCCAGCGCGGCGCCCGCACCCAGCAAAACAAAATGATCGGCAACAGCCTCTTAGAGGGTCATGGCACTTCGGTGCCATGATCCTCGTGTTGGCAGGCGGCATGCTGCTGTTGGGCGGCTGCCGCGCTCCGTCGCCGGTGATACCCGGCTGGGTCCAGCTCAGTGCGTTGACACCATTACATCCCAATCAGGTAATGTTGGTTGATCTCGACCGCCGGCTTGCCGATTTAGCCGCGCAGCGTGCGCGCCTGCTGGAGCGCACTGAACTACCGCTGCCTCCGGAAAGCATCGAGCAGACCTTACCCGCATTGGCGGAAATGCCGTCCCCTGCGGCGCCGATACTCCCCGATCCACCCTCCCTGCAACCCGCGCATCAACAGGTGTTGGATGATTACCGGAAGCGCGGCGCGGAGATCGGCAAACGTTTGCTCATCCGTCAGGAACGCCTGCAAGTGCAACGGATTGCCCAGCAACGCAAAGGCGACCGGGAACAACTTGACCGGCAGGCCGAAGAACAACGCCGCGCGCTCCTGCTCAAGTATCGGATTCCCGTCCAGGAAGCGACCTTGCGTGCCGAATTGACCGAACAGGCGGCGGTGACGGCGGAACAGCAAGCGGTCGCCCGGGAGTTGCAATATCAGTTTGCCCAGCAGCAATACGATGACGCGGAAAAACAGTACCGCCAGGCGACGCGTCAGGTGACGCTCCCACGCGCCGGGAGTACCGCCTTTCCGCTGTCGGCGACCGCGCATACGCATATGCAGGAGGCGCTGACCCGCATGCATCAATTGGAGAGCACGTTGCCGTCGCTGAAAGTGCGCGCAAAGAATTACCGTATCGAGGCGGATCGCACCAAAGCACAACTTGTCGCGAGTATGAAGGCGTTGAAAACGCAGGATGACGAACTGAATCGCCAATTGCAAATGCTTGATCAACAAAAGCAGCAGGCGGTGAAGGCGGCGGAAGTCGGCTATGCGCTCGAATTGCTACACGAGAGTACCCTGACGGCACGCGATATCAATCTGCGGATCGAGCGTCGGATTGCTGAACGTGAACGGCAAATGCAGATCACGCCGCCGCAGGCATCCGCGGAAACTGAACCGGTGTTATCCTTTCCCGCGCAACCGAGTGGCACGCTGAGTATCGAAGCGCTGGCGTTTCGCGACGCGGTGGGGAAGGCGGATGTCAAAGCGTACCGTGCACGGTTGGAAGCGCTGCAAACGATCGACACCTTGACCGAGCGTCTCGCGCAGGAGCAGCGCATCCTGCGCGAGACCATCGTCAAAGACACGCGCGCCGCTGCGCGCGACATGGCGGTACAGCACGGCTATACCATCACGTTCGATCAGCGTGCGGGAAAAGCGTTGACCACCGAAATGTGCGACTGGCTGCGTCATTACTGGCCACCGAGTTAGTTAATCGCGTGCGGCAATTATTCGCGACCCCTGCACGCCTACGAGATAGTACGCGAATGCGTGAAATATGGAAGGAACGAGGAGTTATCCGGCATGGACATTACCCTCGGGCAATTGGCCGTTCAGTTAGACGGTATTCTGGTCGGTGGCGGGGCCGATGCCTTTGTCACCGGTGTCGCCGGTTATGACAGTGTTGAGGAAGACCAGGTCACCTATGTGACGGGAACGCGCCACCTGACCGGTGCTGAATTATCCCCCGCGTTGGCAATTATCGTGCCTGCCGGCGTTACCTGCGACAGTAAACCCGTGATCCAGGTGCGCGATCCGCGCGAGGCGTTCACCCGGGCGCTGCGTTTCTTCGATTGGCGGCGTCCGCCGTTACCCGGCATCGATCGCTCGGCCATCATCGCCCAGACCGCGGCCATCCACGCGCGCGCCTACATCGGGCCATTGGTGACGGTGGGGGAAGGCGCGATCATCGGCGATGGCTGTCTGATATACCCGCACGCGGTGATCGGCGATCACGTGGAGATCGGGAATGGTTCGATCGTCTATCCGCAGGTGACGATCTATCCGCGCTGCACGCTGGGCAGTGGGGTGATCGTGCATGCCGGCAGCGTCATCGGGGCGGATGGGCTGGGATTCCATCCCGGTCTGCTGGGCTGGGAGAAGATTCCCCATCTGGGCACGGTCATTATCGAAGATGACGTCGAAGTGGGCGCCAACGTGACGATCGATCGCGCGACCACCGGGCAGACGATCATCGGCGCGGGCACCAAGATCGACAATCAGGTGCATATCGCCCATAACGTGCGCATCGGTCCCCACTGCATGATCCTCGCCCAGGTCGGCATCGCCGGCAGTTCGATTTTGGAAGAAGGGGTGATCATCGCCGGCCAGGCGGGAGTCAGCGATCACAAGCGCATCGGAGCCGGCACCCAGGTTGCCGTCCGTGCCGGCATCACCCGCAACATCCCCGCCGGCGTCATCGTCTCCGGCTATCCGGCGCAACCCCACGTCGATCAGTTGAAAATGGAAGCCGCCATGCGTCACTTGCCGACGTTGCTGGATACCGTGAAGCGATTGGAAAAACGAGTCGCGGAGCTGGAGCAGCAGGAAGCGGAAGCCAAGTAATTCCGGGCCGGGAAGGATATCAGGGCACTTCAGGGTGTGAATAAAGGTGTTCGGAAGTTCCCGACCCGGCGGAGCCGGGATTGAGTGGCAAGAAACCGTGCATCAGCCTTACCGCCTTCTGGCGATAAACCACCAGGCTATTGAGATACGCTTCATAAATGGGGCTTCTTACGAAGGTAAACGCAAGCCCCATTTATGGGGCGTATCTCAATAGCCCCGGCATTTATGCCGGGGTGGGGAATTGGTTTCTGATGAGGGTGTAAATTAAGGTGTTTGGAATGGTGTGAGCGAAGCGAGCCCCGCGGGTAATATTCCCGCGGGGCTCGCGTTGCTATACCTCTGACTCCCGAAATATGCGCTACCCGGCCAGGCGGATGACGATGTGGCGGAAGGGGTCTTCGCCGGCGCTTTCCGTCGCCAGCCCGGCGATTTCGGTGATCTCCGTATGCACGGTGCGGCGGTCGCGGGCGTTCATCGGCTCCATCGCGAACGGTTCGCCGGTGTCCAATACCCGTTGGGCGGCGGCGCGGGCGGTTTCGCGCAGGTGATCGGCATGGCGCTGTCGATAGCCTTCCGCATCGATCACGATGCGTTTCTCCGCGCTGCGCAACTGATGCTCGACGATGGTGCGTACCACCAATTCGAGTGCGTTGAGCGTTTGCCCGCTCTTACCGATCAATACGCCCATCGGCTGATCGCTGATCAACGTGAGCAGGATCTGCTCAGGTGTTTCTTCGATCTCCACCGTGGCGGAAAAATCCATCAATCGCAGTGTTTCCCGCAGGACTTTCTGCGCGAGTTCCGCCTCGGGCGAAATAGAGGCGGGGGTGTATTCATCACTCATGTTGTTTGCCTTTCTTCCGGCGCGATGGGGGCGCCGGCGGTGCGACGACCGGAGCCGCCTCGATCACCGTCTCTTCCTGTTTGAATTTCTGCATCAAGTAGTACTGGTGCGCGGAACTCAACACGTTCAGGAAGAACCAGTAGAGTAGGAAGGCGGAGGCGACCGTCTCCATGAAGATCACCAGCATCAACGGCATCATGTAGGTCATCTGCCGTTGAATCACCTGTTGTTGCGGATCCGCGCTCGGGGTGGCCGTCAGCTTCTGGGTGACGATCATACTTAACGCGTAGAGGATCAGCAACGGGAGGTCGGGACGCGACAGCTTGTGAATCCAGAGAAAACCGTATTGGGAAAACTCGAACGCGTAAACGTTGACCGCCTGATACACCGCGATGAAAATCGGAAGTTGCACGAGCATCGGCAGGCATCCGCCGGTGGCACTCACGTTGTGCTCCTTCATGATTCGCATCTGTTCTTCAGCCTGCTTGGCCTTGTCGTCCTTATATTTCTCCTGCAGCTCTTTTAAGAGTGGCTGGATGCGCTGCATATCGCGCATGCCGCGATACGCCATCGTGGTCAGCGGCATCGTGATCAGTTTGACCACCAGCGCCAGAAAGAAGAGCGACAGCACCAGCCCATATGCGGGTGAGATGTGCTTGAAGAAACCAACGATGATGTCGATGACCATCCAATAGGTGCTGTCCAGCCCACCGCCGGTCCGATACAGATAGTCGAGCCGGCCGATGGCCACATCGGCCAGGATATTGGAATGCAGCACCGGTGTGTTTTCCGGTGTGTTGGCGGTCAGCACGGGGGTCAGCGCAGCCGGGCCGCCCATGCCCGCCAATTCCATGCGGGGCGGCTGATTGGACTCCCACTGCGCGGCGCTGCGCACCCATACATCGACGGTATAGGCGGTGGTGAGCAGGCGCAAATCCTGCTTGGACTGCTTGAGGGTGTCCTCCGGGGAAATGCCGATCACGCCGTTGGAAGCGAGCACGCCTAACCGGTAGGACGCCTGCGTGGCATATGCCGAACCGAATTGGACGGCGTTGGTGTAATCGTCCTTGGCATCGCGAAAGTTGCGCGGGTCGAGTTTCTCCTGCGAGCGGGTGCCGCGCAATTCTTCGACATACCCGAGTAGAAAGCTATCGCGCGCCTTGACTGTTTTATCCTGCGAGGTGCTAATGCCACTGCTGAATTGATTCTCGCAGTTGGTCAATTCCTTCGGAGTGTAATGCTCGATCGCGACCATCTGCTTGCCGAGATCAGCGAAATCGCTGCCGGACAACGGGGCCGTTTGACGCGCGCCACCGCCGGCGCATCCGCCGATCAGCAGCGCGACCAGCACCGCGAGGGCTCCGAAAAGCACCCACCGCAGCCGGCGTGAATTGAGATATCGATGTTGAATCAAATGTATACCCATTAAGACTTTTCGCGGTCCGAGACGTGCTCCAACCGCGAGAGATCCGCTGCCTTTGCAGCGGGGTTAACGGCAACTGCCGTGTTCGCTTCCGTGCCGGTTCCCGTCACGGTGCCGGATAGGGGATCGTATCCTCCCGGATTCCAGGGTGCACAGCGGAGAAGACGCCGTATTCCCAACCAGACACCCCGCGCGATCCCATAACGCGTCACCGCCTGCGCCATATATTCCGAGCAGGTCGGGGTGAAACGGCAGACCGGCGGTTTCAACGGTGACAGGCGCCGTTGGTAGAAGCGGATCGCGCCCACCACCCAACTGACCGGACGCGATGAGCGGGCAGGGGGCACATCATGTGCATTCATGCATCCTCTCCCGGCGTTGCCATCCGCAACACTCCGATTTCACCCAGCAAAAAGCGCAGGGACGCGAGAACCTCCGACATCTTCACCTGATGCGCCTCGCGCGGCAGGATCACCAGATCCCACCCTGACGCCAATTCTCCCAACAACTCCCGCAACGCGGCGCGCACCAAGCGTTTGAAGCGATTCCGTTCGACCGCGGAGCCATATTTTTTACTCACCGGCAGCCCCAGGCGGATCTGGGTGTGCAGGCTGACTGCCGGGGGAGTAGGCAAGGCGCGGACTTGCAGTAGCGTATTCCCTTTCCGCTGGCCTCGCGACCGCACGCGCAGAAAATCGGTGCGATGGCGCAGCGGGGTATATAGCGCCGGCGCGCGCATTATACCGTCAGACGTTTGCGGCCTTTGGTGCGGCGGCGGCTTAAAACATGGCGGCCATCCAGCGTACTCATCCGTTTGCGGAAGCCATGGACGCGCACCCGGCGGCGTTTTTTGGGTTGCCAGGTTCGTTTCATAGTGTATCTCCTCTCCCATAACGCGACCGGCGGGGCTTCACCCCGCCGGAGACGACTTTACGCCGTCAGTATTGTCGAAACCGGTGGATTATAACAAATCCGACCCCAGCACGCAAATCGAGGCCTGTCGGCCTATCAAACCAGGCGCTGTCCGCTGCATGTCGGCGGTTTCCCGGCTGCGAAATTTCGCTGACGCCCGCGATCACCCGCGACCACTTTTACATCTTCTCTTCCACTGACCGCTGTTCATATTCCAAGGAGATCGGTCGATCACGGCGGTCATCCACCCGCAGCAGCAACACCACCCGATCGGCCCCTTCGCGAAACGGTACTTCGTCCATCTCGCGAACCGTCGCCAGAATACTGTCCAGTTCGCCTTCCACATTGGTACCCGTCGGCGTGACTTCATACTTCAAGCCGTGTTGCTCGATCACTTTGATGCTGTCCGCCACCATGCGGCTCATACTCGGTGACGATGTCCCCACTGGAAATAGCGCAATCTCCGCTAATACACTCATCCGCGTGCCCCCATTCGTGTGAAATGCTCTAACGGTGATACGTTCCCACCGGAGAACGATGCTAACGGAAAAGATGACCCGAATGGACAGGCACGGGACAAAGACGGGGAGAGATGAGGAGGATGCAGAATGGTTTGTCTGAACCGTGATATGAAGGATTGAAGGATGATCATGATAAAATCAAGGTAATCCTTCAATCCTTCACATCATGGTTCAGACAACCGGGCAACCGGCAACCATCTCCGCATGGGCGGCGCGAATGGTGTTGGCGAGGCGGTGTTCGGCGGGGTCGTCGAGGCGCAGACCGCACAGGGTGGTAAAGACGTGATCCAACCCGTGCGGATAAGACTCGTCCTGGAAGAGGCTGTCCGGCGAAGACAGTTGCCCGCGCTCATCGGTGCCGCGAAATTCCATGGCGGCGGCGGCGACGCGCGCGGTGGCGTCATACGGCTTTCGTTGTGCCTGGTCAAAGAGCATGGCGCCGATAATCCGGTCTTCGCGCGAAAGCTTGCGCGGCAGGTCGCGTCCAACGCGGAAGATGGTATCGCCCAGCGCGCGATTGGCGAAACGATGCAGCAGATCGTCGATATGATCGCTCAGCGCCAATTCGGTGAATTCCCGGGGGTAGGCGGAGATCAACGCGCGTGCTGATTCCCACATCGCCGCGCGTGCCGCGTCGCTCACGGCGGCAATCTCTACGGCTTGCCAGATATAACTCAACTTGCGGTCGGCCAGAAACCCGAAATAGGCGACCGCCGCATGCCCGAGGTTATGAATGAACAGCTTGCGATCGACATACGCCGCCATATTTCGCTTCGGCGCCAGACCGGGGACGGTGGGAATGGGATTTTTGAAGGCGTTGGCATCGAGGATAAGTTGATTATACGCCTCCGCGTAAACCGCCAGCGGGTCTTCCCGTCGCTGTGCCTCCGTCATGATCGGCACCATCTTGCCGATGCTCGTCTCTACCAGGCCGACCATGGAAGCGAGCGGGAAATCATCCGGCAGGCATTTGCGCAGTCCGTCCCGCACGATGCCGGCGGCGTTGCGCAGATTTTCCGCCAGAATAATATCCAACGGGCGAGTGCCATAGCGAAGAAAGCGCTGCCGCAATCCTTTGGCGAGGGTCGGATAGAGATAGGTCAGCGCATTGGAACCGACCGAGGTGGCGGCGATATCCGCTTCCGCCAGTGCCTCGACCACTCCCCGCACGTCCTCGCCGTGGATGGCGCGCACGTGCTTCACCAGCAACTCACTTTCCACTTCATCGCGGATCACCACACGATAACAGCCGCGCGCATTGATTTGATCGACCAGTTCGTTCATGACATCGACAAAGACGACATCGTAGCCCGCCGTGGAAAACAACTGCGCGATAAATGACCGGCCGATATTCCCGGCCCCAAATTGCACTAAGGTTGGCATAGGTCATCTAATTCGTTCCTAGGCGAGTTGTTTCCTGCCGGTATAAATCATCAGCTTGACTATCGGTGCGGCCACTGGGAGCAGTGCAAAATTCATACGTAATAACAGGAGGACACGCGCAAGCTGATAGCGAAATGTAAATGGCATGCGGTATAGTCTCTTACTGTTGCTGTTGGTCAGCGTGAGCTGTTCCGGATTATTGTCAGCCGGATGGACGGTAGCGGTCACTACCGTACCCCTGGTGGCCGATGCGGCGGCATCGCGGGCGTTTCTCGCCAAAGCACAGGCGGAAGGGCGCTGTTATATCGCCGACCTGGAAGCCGATAAGGATGGCGTGCTGGTACGCGGGCGCAATGCGGAGAAGTTGTCGCCGGGTCGCTACCGCCTGCATGTACAACTGGCGCGCGCGCCGTTTGGTGATACCTTCGGCAATGCGCTGGTGGTGACCATCAAAGCCAACGAGAGCACTCGCGAAGTTAACCCGTTGCAATACGTCTTGCCGCATGAATTTATCGATGTGCCCGTTGAAGTGACGACTAAGGATGGCGAGATCAACTGGAGCGTCCGCTGGATGATCCCGCCGGAGGCGCGCAAATTACATAAAATGACCGGTGTCGCGCTGGACGATCCGGAGGCGCACGACGACACCACCGTGGGAGTCAATCGGCCCACACCCCGCGCAGACGACACCGTCAGCCGCGACGACATGGCGAAGATGCCGTTTTGCCTGGCCGCCGCGGGCATCCACCTGGAGCGCCTCTGTCCGGTGCGCGTCGAAACCACCGTCGATAAAGTGATCTATCGTCCGGGCGATACCGGTACGGCCACGATCACGCTGACCAATACCGGTGCGCGCGCAGCCGTCGTGACGGATACGCTGGAAATTGTCAGCGGGCTCGATCACCGCCTGTCCGCCGGCGGCGGCAAAACCACGCTTCCCCCCGATAGCGCCGTCACCATCAAGCGCACCTTTTCGACCGCCGGCCTGCACTGGGGCGCGGAAGCGCGCGCGAGCATTAGCGTGGATGATGGCAGCGCGGAATCCGCCGGCATGGTCTTCGCCGTCAGCGCCAATTGCTACGAAGTGGGGATGCTGGCCGCGCAAGCGGATAACGGCGGTCGCACGTGGAAAGACCCGAAAAACGCCGCGGAGCAAGTGGCGACCTGGCGTCGGGAAGGCATGACCGGATGCGAGTGCTTCTTCTGGGCGCCGTGCGACTTCGGCGATTTTACTCCGAAACAGGAAGACTTTTTCAGCGGGCAGACGCAATATTCCCATTCGATCAGCGGTACGAAAAATCTGCTGAATGCGCTGCATGCCAACGGCATGTCGGGCGCGGTCTATTCCAACCTGTGGGGCACCGATGGTTGGTCCGGCTTCGAGATTCTGCGCAAGCATCCGGAATGGTTCTCGCCGGGCGTGCAGTATTCGTCGGATTTCCTGGAGTTCTGGCGGTTGATGAATGAGAAAAAAGTGACCACCATGCATCAATGGTGCGAAACCTCGCTCATTCAGAACGCCAAACTCACTGAGGATGCCATCAAACTACATGCCGGCGAGTTGATCGGCAGTCACAAAATGTTCGGCTGGGATGCCGTGCGCTATGATTCGTATTACAGCACCGGCTGGACGAAGTGGGCGACGCGGAAAACGCGCGATATCGTCAACGCCGTGGTCCCGGACTTCCAGTACGGCTACAACACCTTTCCCGAAGCCGACAGCACCGCCGGCGCGCTCGACGCGATGTATGACGGCGGCGGCATGGCCATGCTGGAATATATCCGCATGGAAACCTATCCACGGCTGACGGATTATGCCGCGGAGTTGATGAAATGCCGGGATATCGTCTGGCCGTCCGGGGGACAAATCGGACCGCTGTACCATGCGCCCACGCTGCCGGATGCCAAACCGACTACCGCGACCCCGATTGACGACATTTACGCCTCCTCCGTGGTGTTGGCCACCGGCGCGCACCCCTATTATCACCCGCTGGAACACGACATCGGACAATTCCCGACCTTCGCGCTGCGCTACGCCGACTATCTCTGGAACAACCACCTGCATGGCTTGCGCGACCCGGCGGCGATCGTCACCATCGGCAACGGCGCCAAACCGCTGGCCTGGGAGCGGCTGGCGCGGGTGATCGATCTCGGCGGCGACGCGCGGCGGCTGGTGATCCACCTGCTGAACGTCGCGCCGGAGTATAAGCTCTTCACGAATTTCGCGCAGCAGACACTGCCGCCGTTGCGCAATCTGCCCCTGACCGTCAACCTGCCCGCCGGTGCAAAAGTCTCCGGCGTCTGGAACCTGTCGCCGATCCCGGAAGCGCGCCAGGAACCCTTGCGGTCGCAATTCGCCGGTAATACGTTGACCGTGACCGTGCCGGAAGTGCGTTTCTGGAATGTGGTGGTGATCGAATTTACCTCTCCCCAACCACTCGCTGCCGCGCCGGATGCACGACAAATCGCCGCGTCGTGCCTGCAGGACTGGTACCTTGCCGGTCCCTTCCCGAATCCCGGCGAGAAATGGGACGGCTTCGAGACCGTCTATCCTCCCGAGCAAGGCGTCGATCTGCAGGCCACTTATACTGGCGCCAATGGCGTCAAGGTGGGCTGGCAGCGCACGCTGGAGGCGGGAACACCGCCACTCGGTGCCGGTGCGATCGACTTGGCGGCGCGCTATCAACCCAGCGATAATATGTGCGCCTATGCCTATACGAAGGTTATCTCCGACCGTGAGCGAGATGCCGTGGTGCTGGGCGGCAGCGACGACACGCTGCAGGTCTGGGTAAACGGGAAAAACGTGATCTCTCATAAAATCGGTCGCGCCGTGCAACTCGACAACGACCGCGCGCCGATTCACCTGAAGCAGGGGGAGAACTCCCTGCTGGTGAAGGTGTGCAACGGCGGCGGCGGTTGGGGATTCGTACTCAGACTGGCGGACAAAGACGGTTCACCGTTGACGGACGGAGTGCAATATGGCTTCGGAAAATAACCGCGGTGTGGGAGTGTGGGCGTGTGGGAGTATGGGAGTATTTACCGCTTCATACTCCCATACTCCCATACCCCCACACTCCCATACCAAACCATTCCTCCTGCTGGCGCTGGTGCTCCTCCTGCTGGCGCCGCTGCCCGTCCTGGCCGGCAAGGATGATGAATCGGCTGCCAAACAGGGGATCGTTTCGCCGGCGGAGTGGAGTTTCCCCGCCGTGCCGCCTTTGCGCGTCTGGACGGTTCGCGGGTTATGGTATGAGCAGTATGGACTGGACCGGGCGCTGGCGCGCGTCGGCGGGGCGCAGGAAACCTCCAGTTGGGTGGGGGGAGACCGACCGCGCTGGTATGCTCCCGATAGCTATGACGAGTTGATGCGCTACCAGTTGGTGATTATCGCCAACACCAATGGCGATGCATTCAAAGGTGGCAACGGCGGGGTGCTGCGCAAGCGCTTGAAGGATTACGTCGAACATGGCGGCTCGGTGCTCTTTCTAGGCGGCTTGTTTGCCTTCGGCGGGGAATATCACGGCACCGCGCTGGAAGACCTGTCACCGGTCAGCTATGCCGATGCGCGCGACCTGGTCGCGGCGCCGGAGGGATTGTCCTTGGCGCCCGGCGCCGATACCCTGGGCAAAGGATGGGCGTCCTTGCACTGGAACGCCGGGCCACGCGTCTACTGGTATCACGCGGTCACCCCCAAGCCGGGCGCGAAGGTGCTGCTGACCGCGGGCGGCAAACCGCTGCTGATCGCCGGCAGCTATGGCAAAGGACATGTCGCCGTCTTTGCCGGCAGTGTGATGGGCGATCCGAAGGACGGGCAAGTGCCGTTCTGGGCCTGGGACGGCTGGCCGGCGGTGATGGCGGAGACGCTGACCTGGCTGGTCGAGGTGCCGGAGCGTCCCACCGCGGTGACGCAGGCGAATTTCACCAAAGCGCTCACGGCCCAATTGGCAAAAGCCGGCGGCAAGAAGCCGGTCGAGCAGGAGATTGTGCTCCGCTTCACCCGGCAGTGCGCCGATAAAGTCGCCGCCGGCGCTCTGCTCGATGCGCTGCTGGCATTGTCCGGTGATATTTCACAGGATTTGTCCGATACCATTTATGCCCAAATCCTGCCGTATACCGATACCGCGTTTGCCGCCGCGGCCAAAGCGCTGACGCAATCGGGTCGCACGCATAAAACGATGCTCGGTTTGCGCCTGCTCGGACTGACGAAAGCCGCCGGCGCGCAAAACGCCTTGCTGGATGCCCTCAAGCGCGGCGTGGTGGAGGTTGAAGGCGCCGAGGAGGATGAGCAGGATCGGGAAGCCGCCGGCACCGACCCCGAGTATCGCGCCTATGTCTACCGGCTGGCGGCGCTGGAGGGATTGGGCAACCTGGGCGATGTGACGGCGCTTCCCGCGCTTCGCGAGGCGATCACGCAATACGCGAAGGGGCGATTGCGACGCGAGGATTTTTCCGGGACCATAACGCCGATTGCCGAACTCTATCAGGCGGCGCTAGTGGCGGCGCTGCGCTGCGGTGATGCCGGAGCGGCTGCGCCGACGGTAGACATGCTGCTGCAAAATCGCTTCACGCTGGTGAATATGATGTTCGGTGCCACCTCGGATGGCAAAGGACCGGCCGCCGCCGCCCAGCGCGCCAAAGCGCAGCATGCCTTCGCGCGCCTGCAAGCACGCCAGGCGCTGGCCTATCTCCGCCTGTCCGGCCTGCCGGCAGCGGTAATGCCCGCGCTGGCGAAACGCCTCGCTGCCGAAGACGATCCCTGGGTCACCCCCATCGCCTTCGCCGCCTTCGGCAAAGGCTTCAACGCCGGCCCCCTCCCCAAAGACGCGCTCGAACTGCTCAAAAGCAGCAAAGTGCCGGCGGTGGCTGACCTGGCGGGCGGGTATTGATTCACAGGATATTTAGGATAGGCAGGATAAATATATCGTAACCGTTCAGCCATCCCTGGCGCGCGAGCGTCCCCGCGAGCACTCCGGTGGTTTCGATATGAC
>Ga0118677_10003715_pt1 | contig 28558 bp, 29 predicted proteins | sample AliMusrvi5mmetaG_FD_86154 | JGI IMG/M metagenome (GOLD analysis project Ga0118677, IMG submission 86154) | reverse complement strand
ACTGAAGCAGAAAGGCATTGAAGCAAAACTTGATGCTCCGTTAAAATCTATCGCTGAAAACAACAAGATTGAAATGAGCGAGCTACGAAAAATACTTGAAACAATGATCAGCCGGTAGAGTATAAAAAAAATCCGGGCGAAGCAGAAAACCAGTGCACCCGATTACACTTTTTTTCTGCTGCCCGGATGCGCGGAGGAACATCACTGGACAAAACAATACTGAGGCGATGACAAGATTCGAACTTGTGAAAAAGAGTTTTGCAGACCCTTGGCTTAGACCACTCACCCACACCGCCTAAAATACATCCGGGCATACTTGAAGATAAGATGCACACACACACCCGTAAAGTCCCCACATGACTTCACAACAGATGCCCGGATGCCGGAACAAATCGGCATAAATCAATACTGAGGCGATGACAAGATTCGAACTTGTGATGAAGAGTTTTTTGAAACTCCTGGCTTAGACCACTAGCCAACATCGCCTAAAAAAAACACCCGGACGCCTGAAAAAAGATGCACACACACACCTGTAAAGCCCCCACATGACTTTACAAAAAACGCCCGGATGCCCGGAGAAAACCTTAGAAGGCTAAAGACGCCCAGAGTTCCGAACGAAGACGACTTGTGTTCGCATCTGCAACAGAACCACCAACATGATCACTTGTTGTCAGGTAGCGCAGTGTAGGCTGAATAGTGATTTTACCGACTGGTATCTGGTACTGAGCCCAAACAAATTGGTTTGTATACTCATGACTTATTATAGCTGATGAGTTATCAGTCGTTTTGTTGTAGTCATACCAGGCAAGGAACTTACCGTACTCTGCTTTAATTCTTAAGAGATAACCGGTGTAATCGACATTTTGATTAGCATAGGCATAGATGCTGCTCGATGGGGTTGTGCCTTTACCAATATTATATAATCCGCTGAAACCAAGTTTCAAATCACCAACAGGAACCCCCACGTTCGCTCCAAAAGTTACCGGCCTGATACCCTGATGAAAAGGGGCTCCATAGCCAGCGTTGCTTGCTGAGAACGTTTGCTGAGTAACAGAATCGAACTTGGTTATTGCGGTAATAACCTCCGGCTCAACGGTAACGTTTCCGATAGTGGCTTTGTAACTGGCGACAAAAGCATAACCATCGTTCAGGACGCCATCACCAGTACCACCGGTGTCATTTGCTGATATATTATCGAATGTCCCAACAACCAAATTCAGGTCACCATCGCCGATTTTTGTACCCCAGTTTGCACCAAAAAGCCTGTCATTCTGGAACGTCGTTGTTGGAACGTCAAGTGGATTTTTCGGATAAAGGGTCAGATCAAAAATAGGGTTGTTGGTTGAGTTAAGAGGAAGACGGCCAACAAGGTAGTGACTGTCACCATAGAAACGGCCAAAATAAATCTGGGAAGCACCAAGTGTGTACAATTCACTATTTCCGTATCCCACAGTCTGCCATCCGCCTCCACCACCAAGTGCCACAGTCCCGGCAGGGGCACCAGATGGCGCATTTTTAGGAACATAGTTAGGTGCCTCATTGGTAAGCTGCACTTTAATAATATAACCATCGCCAAGATCAGCTGATCCATTCAAACGCAACCTGTATTGAGAATAGAAATCGTCACTACTCTGGTGAGCAGCATCATTTGATGTGTCTCTGACCCGGACGGCGGCATCACCGCCGAACTTCAGCTCAACAGCAGACGCCGGTGAAGCATAAGAGAGAACTGCGAACATCGCAGCAAGTGATAACATCTTTTTCATTTAGTGTACTCCTTTTGTTTGGTTGTTGTGTGTTGTGTGTTATGCGTTCAGGTCAAAAAAATCATAAAAAAAGCCGGCTCTGATACTGAAAGCCGGCTTTGTGATATTCATACCCAATGAACTGGGCAGCTAAGTCACTACTGCGGTATTCAGTATATCAGCATCCATCAGGAGGCAACAACAGCATGATGAAATGCAGAAAAAGCCTTTATTGAAGAAGTATTGAGCATTCATAAGCGTGTTGTTTGAATAACAATTGTTAACAATGAACCTTTTATCTTATTTATTTGCAAGCATATACCATAAATATACCGTTAATATGGTAGAGGAGATGCATTTACTTCGCTATAGATACGCCGTAAAGTATTCAGGAGTAGCTCCATGAACGGCAGATACTTTCCCACTTTGCATTTCTCTCCATAATAATGGCTTTAAGGTCGTCTTCCTGAAGGTGGCAAAAACGATTTTGCCCAAACAGATAGTCTCCTACTGATGTGAACTCTCCTGGTTTATGGTTAAGAGTAAACTGACCTTCTGAGAATTCAGCCAAGTACCAGAGGCCGCAATCGACAGCGTTTTTTGCAACAGAAATAGTATCCGAAGTGTCGTACCCCCAACCGATTGGGCATGGTGCAAAAACATGAATGTAGGATGTACCGTCGACCTTGCTGGCATAATTGAGCTTTCGAAGGTAATCCAATGGATATCCAACGCTTGCCGTAGCCGCATAGTCAATACCATGAGCCGCCACAATTTCAAACATGGGTTTTTTCTGAGTGAGAGCCCCTTTCAGGCGCCTGCCTGCTGGTGATGTGGTTGTCCGAGCTCCGATGGGAGTCAGACCGCTTTTCTGAACACCAGTGTTCATATATGCCTCGTTATCGTAACAGATGTAAATGATCTTGTCGTGCCGATCTATGGCGCCGGAGAGGGCTTGAAAGCCAATGTCGGCAGTACCGCCATCACCGGCAAAACCGACTGCATGAAAATCTTTTATGCCAAGTGCGCGCGCACCGGCAGCGACGCCGGAAAGCATGGATGCCGTACCGGGAAAGGTCGAAATAATCGCATTACAGGTAAAAGCCATCTGGGGAAAAATAAAACCGACTGCAGACATACACCCTGCCGGAACCACTGCATACGATCGTTCACCAAGGACTTTCAAAGCGAGCCGCAGGGACAGGCTTCCACCGCAGCCGGGACAGGCTTTGTGACCATAAAAATATTCACGATCGCTTAAGTTGCGAATTGAGATCTTCTTTTCAGATAAATGCGACTGTTTCTCCATCATCGGTACTTTTTAGTCTTAAAAAAAGATGTTCTATATCCGCAGCTGAGATATCTTTTCCACCCAACCCGCCGATAAAGTTCAAGAGTCGAGATGGCTTGACGTTGGATCGGCTTAATGCGGAATTCACATTGGTAAAAACAGTCCCTTCATAACCGAACGAGATATCTTTTTCCAACACACCGACCGCCTTTGCGCCTGCAAGTGCTTTTCTGATTTCAATATCTGGAAAAGGCCGCATATACCGGATACGAACAAGCCCCACCCGTACTCCAAGAGAGCGCAGCCTTTCAACAACAGGTCTGACCGTTCCGGCAACACTGCCAAGAGTCACAAGAATGAATTCAGCGTCTTCACAGTGCATGGTTTCGATCAGCCCTGAGTAGTTTCGTCCAAAAAACTGCCCGAATCGTTCTTCAATGTCAAGGATCACCTTTGATGCAGACAATAGTGCTTGATGCTGCAACTGCTTGAATGCCTGATTATAAGCCGGACCTGCCGTAAAGGCAAGACTCATAGGGTGATCAAGATCCATCTTGTTTACAGTTTGAAATGGAGGAAGAAATGCATCGACACCTTCCTGTGACGGCAGACTTACCAGTTCATAGGTGTGCGTTATGACAAAACCATCCAGATTGATCATCATCGGGGTGAGAACATCGGGATGCTCGGCAATTGCATAGGCCTGGATTATCAAGTCGAGCGACTCCTGTGCATCCTCCGCATAGGCCTGTATCCACCCGCAATCAAGAAGGGAAAGGGAGTCTCGCTGATCACCATAGATATTCCAGGGCAGAGCCAGTGAGCGATTCGCATTCATCATCACCACAGGGAAACGGCCTCCGCTGGTATAGTGCAGACATTCCGCCATATAGAGCAGTCCCTGGGATGAAGTGGCGGTAAAGGTACGGGCTCCGACTGCACTGGCACCGATACAGGCGGAGAGTGCCGAGTGCTCCGACTCGACGTGCAGATATTCTGCCTTGAGAGATGCATCTTCCACCATTTCAGCCAGGCGCTCGATCACCGTGGTTTGAGGCGTTATGGGGTACGCCGCAATAACATGTGGACGCGCAAGCCGAACCCCTGCTGCTACTGCCTCATTTCCTGATAAAAAAGCTTTTTGCCCATGCATCATATACCCTCATTTTCCATTCGAATGGCTTTCTGGCGGCACTCTTTGGCACAGATTCCACATCCTTTGCAATAATCGTAGTCAATCTCAAGCCCTTCAGGTTTAGTGTTGTGAATAACACCGTCAGGACAAAGCAACCAGCAAATCCGACAGCTGGAGCATTTTTCGGCATCAATGACCGGGCGTTGGCTTCGCCATGAAGCATTTGTTTCCACAAGATGACCTGCAGGGAAAGCGGTACCCACAGGATACTCTGCCAGATCCTTCGGCGGTTTGAATGATCTTTGCCAGACTGGATAGTTCATGTAATTTGTCCTCCCAAGGATCGAAATGTCACTTCAAGCAACTCCGCATTCTTCCCGACCGATGATCCTTTCATCTCACGACGTACAGCTGCCAGGAGTGATTGAAGAGTGACTACTTCACTCAATGCAGCTAAAGCTCCCAACATGGCTGTATTGGCTATAGGACGCCCAAGATATTGCCGGCCCAATGCAGTTGCATCGACAAGAACTGTCCGTACTTGATCAGGGATGGAGATCGGCAATTTTTTATGATCGGTATTGACCAGCAGCAGACCTCCTGCCTGCAATCCATTGAAAACCTGAGGCTCAAGCAGGGTATCATCAAGAACAACGACAACATCACACCGGGTAATACTACTGCGATCTGAAATTTTACGGTCGTCTATGCGAATAAAGCCAAGAACAGGGGAACCCCTGCGTTCAGGCCCGAACGAGGGAAATGCAAGAGCGTGACGATCTTCAAAAAGAGTAACCGCAACACCTAACAACCGTGCTGCTGTAAACGCACCCTGACCACCTCTGCCATGAAAGCGAATTTCAAGCATTATTGAAGCTCCCGGCATAAGAGCGTAGTGTCATCAAACGCGCTCCGGCAGCATTGAGTGTTTCGGACTGTTTGGCAAAATGAAACCTTATCAGGTGATGAACCGGCTCACGGAAAAAACTTGAGCCCGGCACTGCCGCGACACCAACCTTTCTTGCCAGACATTCACAGAAGACGAGGTCGTCGGTTACTCCGAACTCGCTGACGTCAACCATCACATAATAAGCGCCTTGAGGTGTTGTATATGATAGCCCCGCCTTGTCGAGCCAGCCGAGAAAGATATCCCTTTTTGCAGTGTAACTCGCTTTAAGCTCATCGTAATAGGAAACTGGAAACCCCAGTGCCGTTACCGCTGCTTCCTGAAGAGGGGCAGCTGCTCCAACCGTCAAAAAGTCGTGCACCTTACGGATTGCATCAATAACTTGAGGTGCTGCTACCACTGTCCCAAGACGCCATCCCGTGATTGAATAGGTTTTTGACAGTGAACTGCAGGTTATTGTCCGATCAAACATGCCGGGCAATGCGGCTATGCTTATATGCACGTTCGGAGCGTACACGATATGCTCATAGACCTCGTCCGTAATGACAAATGTGTCAAATTCACAGGCAAGAGCGGCGATGAGTTCAAGTTCACTCTTTGTAAACACTTTACCTGTCGGGTTGCCCGGATTGCAGAGAATCAATGCTTTAGGGTGATGCTGCTCAAAAGCCTTCCGGAGTTCAGCAGGGTCAAAAGTAAAATCCGGGGGATGCAATGGCACATAAACCGGAATGGCTCCGGTCAGGATGGTGTCTGCAGTATAATTTTCATAGAACGGGGAGAAAATCACAACCTTGTCGCCTGGATTGCATGCGGTCATCATGGCTGCCATCATTGCCTCGGTACTGCCGCAGGTGACAACCACATTTGTTTCAGGATCAATGGGAATGCCCATGAATCGCGATTGTTTGCGTGCAAAAGCCTGACGGAAATTCGGCGCACCCCACGTTACGGCATACTGGTGCGGTCCTTCCCTGCCTGCACGTTCGGCAGCTGCAAGCAGTGCTTCAGGAGGATTAAAATCGGGAAAACCCTGTGAAAGATTGACTGCATCACAGGCGTTTGCCACACGGGTCATTCGCCGTATGATCGATTCCGTAAAATGGCTTGTGCGTTGACTTGTTTCAGGCACGTACAAATCCTTGAAGGTTAAATATTATAAAATCCCTTTTCCGGAAGGTTTTTTTGTTTACAGTTCCCTGTAAATAATAAGAACTTTTTTTTATCGTTTTCTTAGATCCCCCCGCCTTTCGTCAAGTCGCCTGAATCTCGCAAGTCCACAATTCTTTTAGCCTTATGAGTTGCACGAGGCAAAGTTCCGTTCGGCAGCACATTGACCCGTTTCGGCTGAACTCCGGAACGCTGCTTTATCTGCTCAATCACCAATGTAGCAAGCTTCTCTCCCTCGGCCTCGTATCCTTCAATCGCTTCAACGTCGACATCAAACCTGAGGAGCCTGTGCTCGGTATAGACTGTAATCCGATATTCTCCTGTTAAACCCGGCAAACCCCTGACTACATATTCGATATCGCTTGGAAAAATGTTGACACCGGAAACAATAAGCATGTCGTCAATACGACCCTGCACCGTAAAACGGGCATGGGTACGCCCACATGAACATGTATCCCGGAATCGGGTAACAATATCGCCGGTACGGAAGCGAATCATGGGGCGTGCCTGTTTTTTGAGGGTGGTAAGAACCATTTCTCCATGTTCACCATCAGCAACAGGCTCCTGTGTATCAGGATCGAGCACTTCGATCAGGATGTTATCTTCGGCTAAGTGCAACCCGTTTTTTGCAGAGCACATCCCTGCACAAGCGCCAAAAATGTCTGAAAGACCATAAAAATCGAACAGCTCTGCGCCCCACAGCTCTTCAATTGCAGAACGTGTGGCAGGAATCGAGCCACCAGGCTCTCCGGCAACAATAATTTTCCGAATATATAAATCGCGTTTCGGGTCAATCCCCTGCTTGAGTGCACTTTCGCCAAGATGCCAGGCATACGATGGTGTTGTCCAGGTGATGGTCGGTTTGAACTCTTTCATGATGTAGAGCAGTCTGTCAGAGGGAACCGTACCTGCCCAGATGCACAGAGCACCAAGATTCTGGGCGCCAATAACATCAGGGCCACCAACAAACAAGCTGAAGTTAAGAGCGTGCAGGTAACGGTCTTTCGGTCTCATTCCTGCCGCCCAGAACAGTCGTGATTCTACATTCTGAAAATCATCGAAATCCTTTTTTGAAAAGGGACTGAGTGTAGGAACACCTGTGGAACCACTTGAAGCGGAAACAAAGACAATCTCTTCTTCAGGTACAGCAACCATATCCCCAAGATCGGGAGCTGCCAATTGACGATCCCTCTCAATTTTTTTACTGGTAAAGGGAAATAGTGAAAGGTCTTCCAGATGCTTCAAGTCGGATGGTTTGACACCAGCTTCATCGAATGTCTGCCGATAATAGGGGGATCGCTGATATGCAAATGCAAGATGCTCCTGGAGCAGCGACAATTGCAGTTGTTCTAATTTTGGACGGGGAAGGGTTTCGATCTCCTCCTCCCAGAATGTTCTGTAACTCATTCTCTTATTGTCTTCAGTGATTTTATAGATCCATTTCAAAATTGCGGAAACGCCTCTGTTTTCCTTGCAGTGCTACGACGATTCAGCCTACCTATAAATTACGGCCCTCAGTGAACAGGCGTTTGTAATAAAATCCACTCGTGTAGAGTGCTGCGGCCGGATTGTGTCCGAGTACCCTGTCCTTGGTGATGAGCGTTGTAACGGGAGCGTCAGAATATTTGATAAAGAGCGAATCGTGACCAACACATAAGCCGATAATGACATTCAGATCGGTTTTCTGTTCATTCAACAGTCTGGCCTGCAGGATAGGGTTACACATGGATTCATGACTCCCCTTGAGAATTTTAAAGTCATCACCGATGCCGATTTCACTTTTGTCCACAGAGCCGATTTTGCAAATAACTGAGTATGGCTCGAGGCCGTTAATTTTCAATACCTTGACAAAAATTTTTGTCTCTTCTGCAAGGCCGATACATGTTGCCAGTCCAATTTTTTTGGCCCCGATACGATTGGCAAAAGCAATGATCTCCTCTACCCTGGTCAGCTGGCCATAATAGGTGCCCTCTACCTCTGCAGAAGCCCTTGCTATTATTGCATCCTGACCTTCACCCCGGTATTGGTCGGTAATTCCATCAAGTTTATCGGGCTCTATGGCTTCTGTCAGACAGAAATCGGGAAAGGTGCGTTCCTCCCGGTAACAGTTCGGCACTCCGCAGTCAGAACAGGTGAGCACCTTAGGTTCAGTATTCTTTGTTTTATTCTTAGACGCCATAGAGATCTACTTTTTGATGTTTGGCCAATTGCGGAAATGCTAACGCCTTTATAAAAATTTTCTCAAATTCGGGTTCGCGTGAAAGCTCAAGCACTGTCATTCCTGCCACCATAGATGCTGCATCACTGCGAATCTCCCGGTTGAGCAGAAAAGCTGCAGCTCCGCTTTGTGATGTATTACCAACAAATTCAACACGGTCAGTAAAACTTTCAGGCAGAAGACCAAGAGTTATTAAACTGGATACCTGCAGATGCGCTCCAAAAGAACCGGCAATAAACACCCGGTCGACATCCTCAGGGTTAAGCAAGCAGGTCAACAGCATCATATCGATACCAGCGCGAACTGCCGCTTTAGCAAGTTGCACCTGACGGATATCCTGCTGGGTCAGAATAACATTTTCAGCGAGCCTGAAGCTTGTACGCCCCTGCTCCACTTCCAGATTACCCTGCCACATTGCAAAGAGTTCCGAACCTGGTTTTACATAACGTCCATTCCGGTCAATGATTGCCTCTCTGGCCAATTCTGCAACCGCATCCAGCAGCCCGCTTCCGCAAAGGCCAAGAGGGCGAGTACCTGAAATGGTATGGATGGCAACAGCTCCATTGCTGAGGCTAACCTTCTCAATTGCGCCTGCAACTGCCCTCATTCCACTTGAGATGTTCATTCCTTCAAACGCTGGACCGGCAGCAGTGGAGGTGGCCGTTATCTTTCCGTTCTCAGCAAGAACCATTTCGCCATTTGTGCCAATATCAACAAACAGGGTGACACCCTTCAGACGAAGGAGATCAGATGCCATAATACCTGCGGTGATATCAGCTCCTACATAAGCTGACGCAACCGGAGGAAACCAGACCTGACCATGTTCAGCAATCTGTAATCCAAGCGTTGTGGATGAAACGGCGGAGGCAGTTGTCATCTCCACACGATAGGGAAATTTGCCGAGAGCTGAGGGAGAGATTCCCGCTGCAAGAGTCAGCATGGTTGTATTTCCGCAAAGTATCGCCTCATAAATCGTTGAGCGATTGATTTTTGCAGATGCGGCCAAGACTCCAATCATCCTGTTCAGCTCCTGCAAAAGCTCTTTGTGCAAGAGAGTCAACCCTTCGTCAGCTGAACCCAGCTTAATCCTGGAAAGCACATCCTGTGCGTGCAATGCCTGGGGATTAAGTGCAGCATCCGAGCCTAATGTTTCACCAGTGTTCAGATCAATTAATGCGACAACTAACGTTGTTGTACCTATATCAATAGCTACACCGTAGAGGTTTGCCGTTGTGTCTCCGATGTCAGTTTCCATCAGGTGACCTTCAGCTGTCACCGTGGTCGTTGCGCTCCGGGGATCAAATTTCTTTTTGATCAAAGGGTCAAGTTCAACTATCCGACATTTACCGTCAGCAACAATCATGAGCATGGGTTGCCGGGTCTCTGGCACTTCAACTCTAACATCGCCATGAACGGAGACTTGACAACTCAAAACATAACCCGCCTGTTCGTCCGCCGCAGTTAGGGTATGGCCTCCCCTGTCATGATGAACACCTGCCAGATAGCCTTGATGTAAAAGCACTTTGCATTTTCCGCAGGTACCCTCTCTGTTGCAAGGGGATTCAATAAAGATTCCTGCCTGGCGGGCAGCCTTCAGCAATAACATTCCTTCGGGAACAAGGATCTGTTTATTATGGCTGGTAAAAAAAACAAGCGGCATGGTTTATTCTCCCTGCACCGTTCTGGTCATAGCACGGATATTGGCCAGCGTTGTCGAAGTACTCAAACCACAGGCGGGAGAAATAATATCGATACCATCGTCAACAAGTTTCTGCGTCTGGAGCGAAATTTTATCCGGCGATCCCCACTCCAATGCGTATGTGCTGAGATTTCCCATAGTTGTTATAGAGGGAAAATCCTGCTTCAACTTGGCAAGGTTTACCATTGCATCAGTGCTGATAGCATCGGCATGAAGTTCTGGCATGAGATATCTGACTTTATTGATGTCACCGCAGATGTGAAGAATAACTGGTATCCCGAAACCATGGACCGCTTCGGTCAGAATATTCAGGTATCGCACAGCATATTCCTGAAACATCACTGGACCAAGTATTTCACCCGTTGCGGAAGGATCCCCGATTGCTATGACCGAAGCACCTGCCTTTACAGATTTTGCGGCAAATCCGATAAGCAGTTCAGTCACATACTCCAGAACCCGGTGTGCATTAACTGGATTTTTGCGCAGCTCTTTGTAGAATGCCATCGGATTGATAATTGATGCGGCTGTGCTGATTGGTCCTGTCATGCTGACAACAACAGGCAACTGTTGAAAAGTTTGAGAGAGTTTCGCGGTTGCAGAGGTCACCGTCTGAATACGTCCGGATTCAAGCATTTCATCTATATCACGAAAAACAACATCCCCAACTGAGCAAAATGCTTCCTGCCTGATTTTCGGCTCGCAGGCAAGGGTACCCTTATCAATCCTGCTGCCAAGCAACTCGGCTTCTATTGTCATACAGAAAGGTACACCAAGATTTTCAAACCCTGTCTGTTCCTGAATGGCGCCTGCAAGCGATGCCATCAAATCAGGATTGTCATGCGCAGCAGGCAGAGTAAAACCACTACTGTTCATGACCTCAACAATCGAAGCATTCATCATGCCGCCCATGCAGATCACTGGAGCCCGATCCGTTGCTTTTTTATTCAGCACATCGAGAAGACGCGTTTTCGGAGTGATATCGCTCATCATTACAATAAGTTAGTCACTATTTCTTCGAGCAATCCAACTCTGACGGGATAGCCTATTTCGCGGACAGCATCAAGCATGGCATCAATATTTTCAAAGGGCGTTTCCGTTGGCAAACTACATCCGGAGGCGACAACAAAACCTTTTGGATTGTCATAAGCAGCGATAACACATTTAGACTTCGCGTCGAATATCCTGAGGTGTACCCTGCAGCATAATGGCCGAGGGATGAACATTTCCCATGAGCCTTACCCGATGGCCGATTTTGTGTTTTGCATCCAGCAGGTTTGCGTCATTATCAATCGAAATGCAGTCTGCACCAGTATCGGCCATTTTACCCCAGATCGGACTGGTTTTGCCGCAGATATGAAGCGTTGCCGGACGGCTTTTTGAATGGATATAGTCGACAAGCGTCTTCAGATAGGGATAACTGAACTCTTCGAACTGTTTAGGACTGATCACGGAGGAAGATGACATGGCATCGGTCAGACTCGGCGTTCCACCTGCGTCAAATATTGCTTCGGCATAAACAAGTGCTGACTCGAGGGAAAGCTTGCAGAGTTTGTGAACAGAGGCAGGATCCTTCAAAACAAGCCGGGACAGATTGACGGCACCAATAAGAAATGAAGCGTTGGTAAAGGGGCCTGTCAATGCTGCGGTAACCGGAACCTCATTGCCAACCTCCTGAACAACCCGTTTAACCGCCTCGATATGCTCAGGTAAAACACCATCTTTATAGGGATCGACTGGCCTCAGCCCTGAAATCCCGGAAACGCTCTCAATAGCAGGTTCAGCAAGAAAAGCCGTCTCATCCTCCGGGACTCTGATTTGAGCACCCATACCCTCAGCAATAGTGTATAAATCAGTAAAGACACGAATATTATCGTAACCAAAACGCCTGTAGGATGCGATTTGTGCATCAGCCAGAATTTTACCATTGTTGCGAAGTGAACTGACCGTCACGCCCAGCACCCTTGCTGCTGTATTCCCCACAATCGGCACACAGGGCAGACGGTCGACAGGAAGAGATTGTGCATACGCATAAAGACGTTGTATTGGAAAGAGAACGTCTTTTTGAGCGGGTGTATTGATTGTTGAATCAAGCATAAATGGCATCCTGAAATAACTTGTGCAGCAGTTTCACCGCTGCAGGTGCAGAAGAAGCATAACCGTCAGCACCAATTCTGTCAGCGAAAGATTGTGATATAGGTCCCCCGCCGACGATAACTTTAAACGCATCGCGGTGCCCACTCTCCTGCAGAATCTGAACAACCGCTGCCATGCCATCCATTGTAGTGGTCATCAATGTTGATAAAGCAATAACATCGGCATGCTCTGCAATGGCGAAATCAACAATCTGTCTGGGCGGGACATCCCGACCAAGATCAATGACCTCAAACCCTGCAGCATCCAGCAGCGTTTTTACAAGATTTTTTCCTATATCGTGTGTATCGCCTTCCACTACCCCGATAACAACTTTTTTACGAGTTCGCTGCTGCTCCCGATTGATATGCGGGTTGAGAATATTTAACCCGGCATACATGGCATCCGAACAGAGAAGAATTTCCGGAATAAAATATTCTTCATCTTCAAAAAGCTGACCGGCCCGGTTCATGCCATCAACAAGCCCGTTTTCTATAGCCCGATATGCGTCAATTTTTTCTTTAACAACCCTGTGAGCGATATCTTCAACTGATACATCATCCATATCCAATACAGCATCAGAAAGCGCTTTGAAAAACGTCTGTTCTTTATTGTCACTCATATTGAAGCAAGTTCAGTTTCACTGTAAAAATTCATATCTCTCCTTTCGATTATCAGCGTACCCAAAAAAGAACGCGGCGTTTGACAAAATCAAGCAGTGCCATTGAAGCAAATGTAACCATACCGGTATAGAGAATCCCTGCAACCATGCGAGGATAGTCGGCATAATCAGCATAGTACTGCACAAACCTTCCAAGTCCCTGATTAGCGCCGAAAAGCTCGGCAACAGTCAACAGAATAAATGCAAGGGCAAGACCTACTGCCATTCCTGAAAAAATATTTGGCAAGGCTGCAGGAAAAACAACACGTCGCATATACTCGAATCTACCAAACCCAAGAATACCGGCATTATCACGATAACGAAGCGGAACCAAGGCAGCACCGGCTGCCGCGTTTACAAATACCGGCCAGAAAGCTCCAATAAAAACTACCATGATTGCTGATATCCTGAATGATGGCATCAATGCAATCGCATAAGGGATGTAAACTGTTGGCGGGATTGGTGCTGCAACTTTGGCAAACGGATCAAATGCCCGATGTATCCATTTAACCGAGCCCACGACTATACCCCATAGAGCTCCCAGGATAACAGCGAGAAAGTATCCTGGAACCAGAATAAGAAACGATGACCATGTCCCCTTCAACAGCTCCGGCAATGAATCGATAAGTGCCTTGAAGGTTACAGCCGGAGTAGGATAGAGTGACGCATTCCGAAGTGGAAGCATGGTAGTGGTTAACTGCCAGCATATACCCAGGAAAACAAATAAAAGCAGGCCCTCAAACCCTTTGATCCTTTTTTTGCGAGTTGCTGAGTGATGTTGTGGTTCTGTCATATTAATGCTCCCGCTCCAAAAGCAACTGAACCGGCTTCCAACTGGCGTTCTATGTCTTCATGATAGAGTGCCGAAATCTCTTCCTCCAGTTGCCGGAACTCTTTAGCCAGGAAAAGATCACGGCGCTGACGTTTTCCATCAAACGGCACATTGATATCCGCAATCACGCGACCAGGAGTTGTGCCCAGTACAACCACCCGATCACCCAGATAAAGTGCTTCCTCAACATCATGAGTGACAAAAACAATTGTTCTGCGGGTAGAGCTGCTTCTGCAAAGTTGCAACAGGAGATCCTGAAGCCTGACCCTGTTGACAGGATCCAATGCGCCAAAGGGTTCATCCATGAGCAGTACCGGCGACCCAAGAGCTAATGATCGTGCTATTGCTGCACGCTGCCTCATCCCACCGGAAATTTCATAGGGGTGTCTGGTAGCCATACCTTGAAGACCGACAAGATCGAGATACTCTTCAGCAATTTTATTTCTTTCTGCCCTTCCAAGGCCCTTTCGGGCCTTGTTTATTGCTATCGTAAGATTATCCTGAAGATTCAACCAGGGAAAAAGGGAGTAATCCTGGAAAACGACTCCGCGCAGAATATTTGGACCAGTGACTGGATTTCCCTGATGCAATATCTTTCCGTTGCCGGGTTTTTCCAGCCCTGCAAGCAACCGGAGCAAACTTGTTTTTCCACAACCGCTGGGCCCCAGCACGGCGACAAATTCACCTTCAGCAACAGTAAGATTGATATCTTTCAATACAAGAGCTGTATCATAAGCAAATGATACATGTTCAATAGATAGCGCTATACCCGGATCTTTTTTATTGTCCCCGTTTGTGAGGCGGTCAGTCCCGCTCATTAAATTGCTTTTTTAATTTCAGCCAATATTGATCTTTGGGATTTTCGGCAATCAGACTTTCCAGTGCCGATTTGTAGAATGATGTTACTATAAACGGTTTGATCTTGCCCTTTGACTCAACGAACTCACTCAACTGCATGGTTTTCCAGAAAACTTCCACACCCTTGACATTAGGGTCAGAACTCTGGTCAAGATGACCACCATAATATGCCTTTTCAATTACAGCAGGATCAATTTTCAGGTATTGCTGAATAATGGCAATTGTCTCTTTTCTATTGGCCGGTGTTTGTGTGAATTTTTCAGCACGTAGAATCGCCCTTATAAAACGAGGCCATATTTTAGCATTTTTCACCTGATCTTCACCATTGATAGTCAACCTGCAGCAGGGATGACCTGGCTCAAGATCATGAGAACGTGAAATGATTTTCAGTCCTAACTCCTCTGCCCTGACATCGTGAGGGCCCCATACAACGCCGGCCTCAACCTGTCCGGACTTAACAGCTTCCAGAACAGCAGGCGGATTTTTCAACTCAAAAATCTGTACATCTTTCCGCCAGTCAAGACCGGCACGATGCAAAGCCCCGCGAAGCACTGCATCACCTGAAGCAAGACGAACAGTAGCAATCTTTTTGCCTTTAAGATCTTTGATATTCTTGATAACAGCCCCATTCTCCTGAGTAGTTATTATCGCTGCATCTTCACCCATTATTCCGCCTATGATTCGAAGATCCGCACCTTTCGCTATATGAACCAGAGGTGCAGTTGTCCCAAAAGCCCCTATATCAAGCTTCTTTGCACGAAGAGCGCTAATGCCGTCAGCCGAATTTGCAAATTGAATCAACTCCACCTTGATACCTTCCTGATCAAAAAAGCCCTTGTCTTTTGCTACAAAAAATTTGGCATGACCTGTAACCGGCAAATAGCCGACATTAACAGGAACAGGCGGTGAAAGTGGTGGAAAAGTTTGAGCTTTAGCATCCGACAAAAACAGTAGAGCCGCACCGGCCATAATGAATAACGCTCTTCCAGTCTGCTGGCGCAAAAAGGAAGAGAAGATGGTATGTTTCATGATTATAATTATTAGGATTTATGAAGAACAATTTCCATATCTACTTTCGCCTTGTCAACGGCATAAACAACAGAGTCCTGTGCTTAGAAACTTTTCACAGAATTCCGTTTTTTCCTTATGAGTTGCCATAGCTGTTTTTGAAAGGATAGTTATAGAGTTCTTCATAATCATACAGCGTGTTAATACGATAATTAAAGGCGTAACATCAATATTATATGGCTTCAATATCTCACTTCTTCAAGCTATTGTAAATACCATAAACAGGGTATTTTATATGCCGTAAAGAGGGCTGTAAATGGTTGTCCTGGAAAATCATGGCAGAATGTCATTATCTGGAACTGACCATACTGAGTTATGAAACAAATGCTTATGATGATCTCTCAGCTACGCTATAAAAAATGCATGCAACTTGACAATGATCGCAAAAATACTTTGTTTGGTTTTTTTATATATTTGCCACTGATCAGGAAACAGAGATGTGCAGATTTGGTTATAGCACAGAGCTAACAGGTAAGTTTTAACAGTCAACCGTGAAGAAACATCATTCACTGATTTTTTTAACCGGGTTCAGCGGATCAGGTAAATCGACAATTGGTCCGTTGCTGGCCAACTCGCTCGGGTATGACTTTATTGACCTTGATCAGATGATTGAAAAACAGGCTGGTAAAACAATTACCTTGATTTTTGCCGAAAATGGTGAGGAGTATTTCAGGAAACTTGAATATCACTCCCTTGAAGGTGTTGTTGAACAAACCAACCTGGTGATTTCACTTGGTGGAGGTGTACTTCAAAATGACCGATCTTATGAACTTATCAAAGCAACAGGTACTCTGGTCTATCTGAAATCACCAGCCAGAACCCTTGCCAAAAGACTTTACAACAAATCTGATCGACCACTCCTGAGAGGTGAAAAAGGACGAAAGCTTACTCGCGAAGAGATTGAGGAAAAAATTTCGACAATACTTTCAAAACGCGAGCCCCGGTACGAAAGCGCTGACTTGACTGTACAGACTGACATTAACCGTATCGGGTCAACGGTAGAGGAGCTGACCAGGAAAATAGAGCGATATATCCGAAAAGCATCATCCAGCACGATGGATTAATAATTAAACGGGAAGATGTGAGCACTATAATTGTGGGAACACCGGTTATTGCAGGAATTGGTGAATTATTCACAACTCATGGCCTTGCAAAAAAGGCCGTGGTACTTTTTGATGAACATACACGAAAGCTTTATGGAGACGAGCTTCTCAAAACTTTGAGTCATCAAGGTTTTCAGTTGAAAGAGCTGGTTGTGCCGGCACGGGAAGCTTCGAAAAGTTTCAGCGCAGCCTACCGTCTTTATGGAAGCATGATAGAAGCCGATATTGACCGGAGCTGGAACCTGCTTGCCGTGGGAGGTGGAGTTGTGGGTGATCTTGGCGGATTTATAGCGGCTAGCTACTACCGGGGCATACCGGTTATTCAGCTTCCAACAACGCTTTTAGCCATGACTGACAGCTCCATTGGCGGCAAGGTTGCCATTAACCACCCTCTTGGAAAAAATCTGATCGGGTTTTTCCATATGCCGGAACTGGTGCTGATTGATCCGTCATATCTTTCAACTCTGCCACAGCGGGAAATCTATTCCGGTATGTCGGAAGTTGTCAAGTACGGCTTTATTGCCGACGAATCTTTTCTCTCCTTCCTTGACCTCCATTTCAAGGATATTACCGAACTGCAGGAACCATGGTTGACTGAAGCTGTCAAAAAGAGCGCAAATATCAAGGATGATGTTGTTACAAATGATTTCAGGGAACAGAATGGAGTGAGAGCAACTCTTAATTTCGGGCATACTTTCGCACACGGGCTTGAAAAACTTGCTGAGTACCGTCACTTGCGCCACGGTGAAGCGGTCACCATCGGTATGGTCTGCGCTCTTTTTTTATCACACAATCTCGGTTATCTTGACCGGGTCTCGCTTGAGCAGGGGCTCTCAATTCTGAAGAAATTCCGTTTTCCAAAAGGAGTGCTCAAACGCAGGTTTCTCGATATTGATAGTAACCTTCTGCTTGAAAACATGTTCTCTGACAAGAAAAAACTGGATAAAAAGCTTCGTTTTGTACTGCTGAAAATGTTGGGAACGGCCTTTCTGCTTGAGGAAAACGTTGAAAACAAACAGGTGCTGAAATCTATTGACGACGCACATAGATTCTTCAGCAGGAAGGGTGCGCATTGAGTGTAAAGAGGTAGCGGGTACCTCTGAGCACCGCAAGCTCATCGAGCACTGTTGAAAAAGCAAGCATACCGGCAATGAGCGGTGCATTGCCCCCGGTGGCAAGTACCCTGATCGGCTTCCCTTTTTGCTCCTCTTGAAACAATGTTTTAATCTTCACAACAAGCCCTTCAAGGCCTGAAACACAACTCAGGATAATCCCGTTCCTGATACACTCGGCTGTTGAACTTCCCATAAGCTTATCAGGACGATCAATAGTTACGAGGGGCAACCGGGCGGTATGCTCATGCAAAGCTTTAGCCATGAGGTGAAGACCGGGCATAATAAGACCTCCTAAATACTTCCTGTCAGAACCGAGCACATCTACAGTTATAGCTGTACCGATATCAAGTGCAATAACCGGATCTTCGGGATAGAGCAGACTGCTCAGAGCACAGAGCGCAATTCGGTCGGCACCGAAGGAATCGGGCGACTCGTATTGCAGATGAAAAGGCAGGGATATTGATGCAGTAACCTCAAGCACCTGACCTGTAAGATGGTGGCTTAGAGTGCGGCTGACAACTGAACCTACTGAAGGCACAACGCTGCAGAGCGCAGCATCACGAAGAGTGGAATACCTCTTAAGAATCGGGACTATTTGAGCAGCTATTTCTTCATATCCGGAGAGCAGTATCGAAGGTACTTTTTGCACTTCAAGGCATTCATCACCCTTGAAGACCGCAAATGAAGCGGTGGTATTGCCTATTTCAACAACAAAAAGCAGCGCATCCTGAAGAGCTTGTTCGCTGGTATGAAGCATGTTCGGTTATCCTTGAAAAAAATACTCAGCGCAGCTTTGCTTCAATACCTGTTCTTTTAGACAAGTCTGAAAGAAAGCGCTTGTAGTCAGGGAGGTTCGTGGTTACAAACAGTGAATCTCTGACCGGGGCTTTTCCGGCAACAATAAAAATTTTCGGAGGCGGGTTATAGGTTATGCTCTCCTGGTAAATAGAGGTAATATCTGTCAGATTAATTTTTTTCTCATTACCTTTTCGATCAAGATAAAGTAGCTTGTCGCTGGAAATTTTAATTGCATCGCCATCCTGTCCATGTTCCCCTACAAAACGGGTATTATAGTAATTCGGGCCACCGAGTGATATGGTCGTAAGCACAAGCAATAAGGTAGATTTCCAAAAGCAGCCTAAGTCAACGCCATAGGTAAATTTTCCGAATCGAAAAAAAACAGCCCATCCCACACTCAGAAAAAGCATGCCAAGACACCAGGTGGCAAGAAAATAGAAATCCATCCACCATGCGGGATAGGTCATGGGATAATGAAAAACCTCTGGCATGTCTTTATTGGTTGTTTTCAGGAAAATCGGAACCGGTTCCTGAAAATAAGGCATAAGTTAAGGTTTGCAATAAAAATATTTTGTTTACTTCATCTATAGATCAACATTGAACAACCATTTATTTATAGTCTGATGAAATCGTACCACAAGGAACTCTGGATGCAGACTCCTGCAAGAATGGAATTTGTGAATATCACCAGTGAAGTTGAACAAGCGATCAGGGAAAGCAGCATACAGGAAGGCCTCTGCCTGGTCAATGCCATGCATATTACAGCATCGGTCTTCATCAACGATGATGAATCAGGGTTGATGCAGGATTACAAGCGCTGGCTTGAAGAACTTGCACCGCATGAACCAATCAGCAGATACCGCCACAATATGACTGGCGAGGATAACGGCGATGCCCATCATAAGCGGCAGATCATGGGCAGGGAGGTCGTTATTGCAGTAACAAAAGGAAAACTGCATTTCGGACCATGGGAACAGATTTTCTATGGTGAGTTCGATGGTATGAGAAAGAAACGAGTGCTTATCAAAATTATAGGAGAGTGAAACATAGGGATGACCGATGGAAAGAACAGTGATGAATTGTGTATGATGAGATGAGGAATGAGGTTTGTCCAGGTATTTCATGAATTGGGAGGAATTAAGAGAAGTGGATGATTCGCTTTGCTCAGCTTGAGAAGAAATTCACGCATGCAAAATTATTGACCACAACATCGCAACTTTTGCAACATTTATGATGTTCCGAATAAGAGGACAAAAATAGTCTTATTAAATCAAAACATCAGAATCATGAAGATCTCCATTAATAACCACCCATACGAAGCAAAACAGGGAGAGAGGTTACTTGATATTGCTCGAAGCAACCACGAACATATTGGCTATTTCTGTGGTGGAAACAGCATATGTCAGACTTGTTATGTCAAAATTCTCGAGGGTAGTGAGCTTCTTTCACCGATCAGTGTTGAGGAGAAAGCCCTGTTGTCAGACACGTTGATCCATGAAGGTACAAGAATGGCATGCCTGACCACTGTTGAGAAAGAGGGTACTATAAGAGTTGTTTCCTTAGTTGAGGAGGTGAAACGCGTTTTTGAAACAAATCCACTGAAATTGACCGACTATGCGGCTAAAATGGGATGGGAGTCGCTGGTCAAGTTTCCGGATACCATGCGAATACAGGCCGGTAGAGAATTCGACTTGTGGCAGCTCATTGCCGATATAATCAGTGGAATCGGCGATGCTTTTCAGTTACTTGCCAATGCAGTTGTTCCAGTATGCCCAGGCGATACTGAGCGTGTAGGAACATGCAAACCCTTTCAACTGTCAGCCTTCTGTAACGGCAATACTGAAAAAGAGAATTCTGAAAAGAGAGAACATATTGCAGCTTAGTTGAAAATGATGGAGGGTCAAACCTTGTTCTTCAGAACAGGAGAACAAGGTTTGATTGAAGCTGGTGCTAAATTTTTTATATTTAATATAAAAGAGGGTTAATGACTCGGTTTAATTCATTCACCACTAATTGCATAAACCCATGATCATCACTATTAACGATAAACCTTGTGAAGCGAATATTGGTGATTTGCTTTTGAAGGTTGCCCAGCATAATAAAAGCCATATAGGCTGCATCTGCGGCGGTAACGCTATTTGCCAGAGCTGTTTTGTTTATGTAAAGGAAGGGAACGAGTGCCTGTCGCCGCCAAGTATAGAGGAGAAAGCCTTTATTTCTGACAAGCTTTTTCATGAGGGTGGACGACTGGCCTGTCGGAGTGTGATTGTCAAAGAGGGAACCCTGCGGGTGCTTTCAAGGGCTGAATACCTCAGGCGCCTTGTTTTAGGACTTAATGTTCCGGGTTTTATCACCTATGCACAGACTATAGGGTATAATGTTGTCAGCAAACTGCCTGATGGAGCAGGTAATCTGTTCAACCGGGTTAAAGATGGGCATGTAAGCCCAGGTGATTCACTTGGGAAAATCGGCAGTGGTCTGGCTTATGGATCACTACTTGCTTCATCAACTTTTATGGATACATTTCCGTTCATGCAGTACCCTGTATCTATACTTTTCGAGGGTACGAAAGGAGTGTTTAAGGGTGCAGCAAACATAGTCTGCAATGTTTCGGGAGGACTCCTGCATTTGCCGGGAACAGATAGTTCATGTTGCGGGACTAATAAAACTCCGGTTATTGAATCGGTAAAGATATCTGTAAAGTAGTTTTTTCCCTCTTGTTGAACGGGGTGAGAACAGCAACCATGAGCTCCTTATGGGGTATTCTTCTGATATTGAAAATATTGAGTTTGAGCTTGGTGCGAAGACCCTTGAGCGCTGGTTGATAAGGCCTGAGAAGACCATGAACGTTGTTCTTGGAATACCGAGGGAACGTGCTCAGGATGAGAGGCGTGTGGCAATTTCTCCACCAGGAGTTCAAATATTGATTGAGAATGGAATCAAAGTCAATATTGAACGATCTGCCGGTAATTTCTGCAACTTTACGGATGTCGATTATGCAGAAGCGGGTGCGACAATTGTTGAGACCCCAGAGGAGTTGTACGAGCAATCCAACGTCATTGTGAAGGTTTCTCCCCCTCAACCTGAAGAGATTCCGCTTTTTATGCCCGGCCAGATGCTCATTTCCGCCCTGCATCTTGGAACCATCACTCCACAACTGATAAAAGCTCTTCTTGAAAAAAATATCACCGCACTTGGATTTGAATTTATTGAGACAAGGGACGGTGAACTGCCGATAGTAAGAACACTGAGTGAAATAGCGGGTTCGCTGGCCATTCAGACGGCAGCAAAATATCTTGAAACCGGGTATGGTGGCAGCGGGATCCTGCTTGGAGGAATTGCAGGTGTTCCGCCTGCTCATGTCACCATTATCGGTGCAGGGACTGTAGGGCTTTTTGCTGCACAGGATGCGCTTGGACTTGGTGCTCAGGTTACCGTCATAGACAAAGAGATTAATCGGCTCAGAAGATTTGAAGCATTTTTCAACCGTCATCTTGTAACTGCGATAGCAAACGATCATTATATCGCGGAACTTGCAAAGATGTCGGATGTCGTAATTGGCGCTTTAAGCCCGAGACAGAAAATATCCAAACCGCTGGTTAGTGAACAGGTGGTAAAATCAATGAAACCCGGTTCGGTGATTATTGATGTCTCCATTGATCAGGGTGCCTGTTTTGCCACCAGCAGGCACACCTCACATACCAATCCGATTTATGTCAAGTATGGCGTTACCCATTACTGCGTTCCTAACATTCCTTCCGCTGTAGCAAAAACAGCCTCTTTTGCTCTTACGAATACCTTGCTCCCCTTTTTGCTGAAGCTCACTTCCCATGAGACTATTTCGGATATACTCTGGAAAAACCATAGTTTGAGACAAGGAACCTATATTTTCAAGAGCTACGTCACGAAAAAAATTCTTGCTGAACTGACCGACCTTCCTTTCAGGGAGATTGATATGCTGCTTGCCGCCTGTTAAAAGGATGCTTAGATCAACTCATCAAGTGGTTTGCCGAATTGTCGGGCAATGTAGGATGCGCATGAGACTCCAGAATAAGTGACAGCTATAACGCCCTGACCAGGAAAGGTACTGTCCCCGGCTGCAAAAAGGTTTTTAATGCGGGTCGTATTCTGGGGCTTTTGAAGGACATTCTGCCCCGGCTTCAGGAGCGGTCCGTAAGATCCTTTGAAACGGTTAAGATAGCGCTGATGTGTCAATGGCGTTGCAAGTACTTTGAGTTCGATGGCATTTGACAATCCGGGCAGAATTCTTTCTGTACGGGATATAATACTTGCAGCCAAGGTTTCTTTTGCGTCACGATATGCACCGTTCTGCCTGTCGTAGTGCTGCCATTGGTCGGCTTCGGCAGTAACAAACGCATGGACAATATGTTTGCCGGGAGGGGCAAGGGATGGGTCAAGAATCGTCGGTGCTGAAAAATAGATGGTCCCGCCAGGCTGATTATAGTTTTCCCAGTTATCGACAAGAACATGGTGGACATAAAACTCTTTTGGAATAACTGAGGCATCTATACCAAGATAGAGCTGAAACCAGCTCGGAGCTCTCAAGAATCTGTTTTCATCCACCCTGTAACGCGAATCAGTTACAAGTCGGTTAAAGGTATCCCATACCGTGGCATTGCTTATAACTGCTTTTGCATAATGCTCACTGCCGTCAGCAAGCATCACACCATGAGCTTCTCCATTATCTACAAGAATAGAGGTAACCTCAGATTGAAAGCGGATTTGACCTCCTGATTTTTCTATACCCCGGCATAACGCTCTGGGAATTGCTCCAGAGCCACCGACCGGGTAGTTTATACCACCGTAATGACGATCCGCAAGACAGATGCCGGCATTGACGAGGGGTGTTGAAACTGCGTCCTGCACTGCCCATGAATAGGCTTCTATATCAATAAATCTAAGCAATTCCTCATCACTGATATACCTTCTTGCCGTTTTACCCATTGAACGAAAAGTCTTCAATGCAAGTGCAATGGTTTTTGCCGGAAAAGAAACACCTACTGAGGCCAGATGAAACACATCTTCAAGCGAACCGGCGGGAAGTGAACTAAGAATATCATGAACGGCATCGAGTTCCATATAAAACTTTTCTATTCCTTCACGCTCATGAGGAAAACGTGAGGTAAGAGCATCGATAAATGCATGGCGGTCATAATAAGCCGGGAGTGAAAAACCGTTTGGCAAATGATAGTGAATCTGTACAGGATCATGTATAGTCGGTACATCAATACCCAGTTTTCTGAATATTCTTGTATGCAGGTTAAGAGTTCCACTGTTGCTGTTGTCACCAAATCCGTAAAAAACTGATGCGCCAGCATCAAAACTGTATCCATCCCGTTGAAACGATGAACAACTTCCTCCGGGATAGCAGTTCTTTTCAAAGACGAGCGTGGAAATACCTCGGTTCTGAAGCAGTGCTGCGGAAGTCAGCCCGCCAATACCGGAGCCGATAACAATGACATCGGCAGATTCATTCATGGAAATTAAGCATCTTGATTTTATTCCTAAGTTTTTAAATGCCTTAAAATATATTGATTTAAATTAATTATTTTATGGAGCGTAACCTCCACATAAAAAAATCAATATTTCTTGAACCAGGAAGATTTCAGCTCATGGATAAACACGATCCGACACATCATGTTCAAGGCAGGACAAAAAAAGAATCCCTGTCCCATGAGGAGCGTAAGAAGCAACTTGAGTTTCAAAAAGAAGCTGTAGTTCATCTCAATTCGCTTTATAACTATGCGCTTCACTTAACCATGAATCCGAGTGATGCCGAAGATTTGGTTCAGGAAACCTATCTGAAGGCTTATAGATTTTTTAATTCTTTCGAGCGGGGAACAAACTGTAAAGCATGGCTGTTTAAAATCCTGAAAAACAACTATATCAACCGTTTTCGTAAAAACTCAAAAGAGCCCGGGAAGGTTGATTATGATCTGATCAAGGATTTTTATCACTCTATTAAAGATATTCAGAATGACACCAGTGAAGCAGAAAGCGATTATTTCCATTCTTTACTGCACGAAGAGGTCTATCAGGCGCTTCACTCCTTGCCCGAAGAATTCAGAGAAGTAATCCAACTTTGTGATATTGACGGGTTTACTTATGAAGAAATTGCAAATATGGTTGAAAGTCCTATCGGAACCGTTAGATCAAGGTTATACAGAGGGAGAAAACTACTTCGGGAACAACTTGAAGGGTACGCCAAAAAATATGGCATAAATACTGATAACAATCATAATAATCAATAAGCACAACCATTTTTTACTATGAACTGCCAAAAAGCCCGTGTTCTTATGAGTGCCGCTGTAGATTGTGAGCTTTCTTTTAAGGAAGAACAGGGTTTTCTCCTGCACCTCTCGGAATGCAAAGAGTGCAAAAATGAGTTTGAAGAGGCAAAAAAAACCAAGATGATCATAAAGGAGAAAATTGTCCAGTTTAAAGCTCCTCAGACACTGATTAATTCAATCATGGAACTTACCAGTTTCAGTACGATTGAACATGAAGACACTCTTCTTTTTGAATAACCGCTTAATCTCAAAAACTAATATTATCACTGCAAAACGGATGTCGTCGATTCGAAGCAGTACCAAGGTTGTCATGAACAAAACTGTTACCATTACTGAAGAGGAAGTCAAAAAGTGGAATCTCAATATGCCTGATGAGATGCTTGAAGCCCTTTCCAATCGGTTCAAGCTGCTTTCTGAACCTATGAGACTTAAAATATTACGCGTTCTCTGTGAGGGTGAACATACAGTTCAGGATATTGTCAATAAGGTAAATACTACTCAGGCAAACATTTCGAAACATCTTGCCCTGATGCATGACAGTGGTGTTGTCAATCGTAGAAAAGAGGGTTTGAAATGCTATTACCGCATTGCTGATGACAGTATTATCTATTCCTGCTATTTGAGCTCGAAAAGTGTCGTTGAAAACCTTCAGGACCGACTCAGGTGGGTACAGAATGTCAATAACAATCATATCTGACTAACACCAAAACCTACTCCGCCTCCTACAGGCATTTAAACCTGAAAAAAGGCCAACTGCTTTAATTCTTCTATTCTCTGCGGTTTTTATGTATTCTGCATACACTGCCATTATTGACACTATCTGACATTTTTTCATAAGAACAAAAAGCAGTGTGACATTTTTACCGACACTTTGTCTTTTATGTCTCCATACCGTGAACAAATACATGGTTTACTGGCATTGGCACGCTTGTTGCATTCTATTTGTAGTAAGTCGATAATCGCTTACAATTAATCAAATAACTCGACAAGTATAAACAGGAGAAAACAATGCTGGTAAAATTATCTAAAGACCCTCTCAGAATGTTTGATGATATCCGTTCAAGTGCTAAAACACCATCCATGCCGGCTTTTAATGTTGATATTTCTGAAGATGCAACGGGATTTCATATTGATGCTGAACTTCCTGGCATAGCCAAGGAAGAAATTGCTCTCAATGTTGAGGATGATGTACTAACCATTAAAGCGGAAAGAAAACAAACTTCTGAAGAGAACAAAAAAGATTACCTGCGTATTGAAAGAACCTATGGCAGCTTACAAAGAAAATTCAGCTTAGGTGAAACGATTGATCAGGAGCATATTAATGCAGGGTTTGACAATGGAATACTGCATGTAACCCTGCCAAAAGCTCAGATGATAAAAAAAACAAAGGAAATTTCGATCAACTAACATTATAAAATCCGGATTCACCACCATTGGTCGTGAATCCGGTAATTTTTTACTATCACTATCAAAACAAGGAAAATACTCTAATGGGTAAAATTATCGGCATCGATCTTGGTACAACGAACTCCTGTGTTGCAGTCATGCAGGGATCGCAGCCAACGGTTATTGAAAATTCAGAAGGTAACCGTACAACTCCATCAATAATAGCCTTAACCAAAACGGGTGACCGTCTGGTAGGGCAGGCTGCAAAAAGGCAGGCTATTACTAACCCTAAAAACACAATTTTTTCAATTAAACGGTTCATGGGACGCAAATATGATGAAGTCCCGAATGAGAAAAAGCTTGCCCCTTATGAAATCATTAATGAAAACGGGGAAGCTCGAGTAAAAATCAATGATAAAGTTTATTCGCCTCAGGAAGTTTCAGCGATGGTTCTGCAAAAAATGAAGCAGACTGCTGAAGATTTTCTTGGTGAAAAAGTTACGGAGGCGGTTATCACCGTACCGGCATATTTTAATGATGCCCAGAGACAGGCAACAAAAGATGCCGGAAGAATTGCCGGCTTAGATGTGAAACGAATCATTAACGAACCTACAGCAGCTGCACTGGCTTACGGCCTTGACAGAAAGCAGGAGAGTGAAAAAGTTGCAGTCTTTGATCTTGGCGGCGGAACGTTTGATATCTCAATTCTTGAACTTGGTGATGGTGTTTTTGAAGTTAAATCCACAGATGGCGACACACATCTGGGTGGAGATGACTTTGACCAGAAAATTATCGATTATATTTCTGACGAGTTTAAAAAACAGGAAGGAATCGATCTTCGTAAGGACGCAATTACTCTGCAGCGCCTTAAAGAAGCAGCAGAAAAAGCTAAAATTGAACTCTCATCACGGACTGACACAGAAATTAATCTTCCATTCATAACTGCGACACAGGAAGGACCGAAACACTTGGTTATCAATCTGACCCGTGCAAAATTTGAGGCATTATGTGCCGACCTGTTCGATAAAATGCTTGATCCTTGTCGTCGTGCTATCAAGAATTCGAAGGTTGAAATGAAAGAAATCGATGAAGTTGTGCTTGTAGGAGGTTCAACCCGTATTCCAAAAGTTCAGTCGCTGGTCAAGGATTTTTTTGGCAAGGAACCTAACAGAAGCGTCAATCCAGATGAAGTGGTTGCCATTGGCGCAGCTATCCAGGGCGGTGTTCTGAAGGGGGATGTTACTGACGTTCTGCTTCTTGATGTTACTCCCCTTTCTCTTGGTATCGAAACCCTTGGTGGCGTTATGACAAAGCTTATCGATGCGAACACCACGATTCCGACAAAAAAGCAGGAGATTTTCTCTACTGCGGGTGATAACCAGACTTCTGTTGAGGTTCACGTTCTGCAGGGAGAACGCCCAATGGCCGCTGATAACAAAACACTTGGACGTTTTCATCTTGGTGATATACCTCCTTCTCCAAGAGGGTTGCCACAGATAGAGGTCACTTTTGATATCGATTCAAACGGCATTTTGAACGTATCGGCCAAGGATAAGGCAATCGGTAAGGAGCAAAGTATCAGAATTGAATCCAGCAGCAAACTCAGCGATGCCGAGATCAATAAAATGAAAGAAGATGCTAAAAATCATGCTGCTGAAGATCAGAAACGCAAGGAAGAGGTGGATACAAGAAACATTGCAGACGGTCTCATTTTCAGTACAGAAAAACAGCTGAAAGATCTCGGTGATAAAATACCGGCTGATAAACGTCCTGCTCTTGAAGGCTCTCTGGAAAAACTCAAGGAAGCTTACAAAAACGGAACTATCGAGTCCATTAAATCTGCCATGGAGGAACTCAACAAGGAATGGGGTGATATTGCTTCCAAGCTTTATGAGTCACCAAGTGCTGAATCATCACACGCTGAACCGGAAGCTCACACTGGCGGGAATGAAAAGTCCACAAAAGGGGGCGGTAACGGTGAGGTAGAAAATGCCGAATTTGAAGTAATAGACGGCAACAACAAGTAATCTGATTCATCCTGGTGTAATATCCTGCAAAGGGATTCATAATGAATCCCTTTGTTATTTAACCTTGTTTTGCTAATTTATCATCAAATACAGGTAGAACACCG
>Ga0118677_10003714_pt1 | contig 28564 bp, 17 predicted proteins | sample AliMusrvi5mmetaG_FD_86154 | JGI IMG/M metagenome (GOLD analysis project Ga0118677, IMG submission 86154) | reverse complement strand
GTTAATGCTGTTCGCGCAAGGGCAGGTATGCCCGCTTTTCCAGCAGGTATGGCCAAAGATGCTTTTGAAACGAAGTATCGGAACGAGCGTCGGATTGAACTGGCATTTGAGGAGCATCGTTTCTTTGATGTCAGACGCTGGAAAATTCTGGAACAGACTGATAAATTTGTTACAGGCATGAGAATTACCAAGTCAGGAACAAACCTTACATACAACCGCTTCAAATTCACCGACCGAAATTGTTCATCATCAAAATGGCTGATGTATCCTATTGATCAGGCTGAGGTTGACAAGGTTGCCGGAATTACCCAGAACCCTGGATGGTTGGATTAATTGAATTATGTAATTTTAAATGAAAGATTATAAGTAAAAACATTTTGAGCTTCCAGGAACCTATTTCTGGAAGCTCAATTTGATAAATTGATCTATCATGTCAGAATAAAATTCAGTAATATTTGAATTGTTTTTAGCCTATTAAACTGAAAAAAGGCTTAAGATCTGATTTTCATGCTGATAACAGGCAGAACCCGACGTGATTTATTTCAAATTTAACACGCCGGGTTTTGTAACAAAAAAAACATAATATAGTTAGAATGAACTCATTAAAAAAAATTTCCGGACTAGGTTTATTGTTTCTGTTAATCCAGTGCTACGGTTCAAATAACGATCAGCGAGAAGATTATGATGTAGCGGCATTTTACTGGCCGGCATATCATTATGAACCCCGTTTGGAAAGTATATTCCCTGAAAAAAGGGGAGAATGGGAAATCATTTACCATGCAAAACCTAAGGAGGCTGGGCATTTACAGCCAAAAGTTCCTTTATGGGGATACCCGGATGAATCAGATCCTAAAGTGATGGATCGAAAAATTGACGCGGCTGTTTCTCATGGTGTGAACGTATTCATATTTGACTGGTATTGGTATGAAGGTAGACCATTACTGGAAGATTGTATTAATAACGGTTTTCTAAAATCCAACAACGACCGCATGAAATTTTATATCATGTGGGCTAACATAATGCCACATCGTACTGGGATGCAAAGAATCAGAATAAAGATTCGGTTTATTTTAAAGGCGGAGTTAACCGCCCAACTTTCAATATCATAGTCGATCGCATCATTAAAAACTATTTTTCCCAACCAGCTTATTATAAAATTGAGGGCAAACCAGTTTTCTGCATTTATGAACTTAAAACATTTATTGATGGCTTAGGTGGCCCTGAAGCGGCAAAAGAAGCACTCGATTATTTCCGGCGAAAAACAATGGAAGGGGGATTCCCCGGATTACATCTTCAGGGAATTTTGTGGTCTGCACTACCCTCATCCTTGACCGGAGTTCCGGCCGATAAGGTGAAAACTCAGGATAACGTTTTAAAATATTTTGGTTTTAATAGCCTGACGAACTATTGCTGGGCACATCTTCAGAATCCTGACGGGGATTACGAGAAGTGGGCCGATGCATCCACCAATATGTGGAACGATTTTAACCGCGATTTCTCCATTCCCTATTTCCCGAATGTCACCGTAGGATGGGATGCCAATCCACGGTTTTTGTTCAAAAGCGGATATATTACCAATTCAACCCCGGATAAGTTTTTAAAATATATCCATAAGGCGATGGTGTACGCCGATACTCATCCGGGACAAAAAAAACTGATTACTATCAATGCCTGGAATGAATGGTCCGAGGGAAGTTATCTGGAACCGGATACCCTTCACGGCATGAAATATCTTGAAGCTATAAAAAAAGCACTAAAGGAATAATTAATTCAATGAAGAAATTGTTGTCAGCTTTTGCATTTCTTACTATTACAGCAAATTTATGGGCTCAGGTCACTGTTTCCAATTATGGCAATGGGTTACCTGCCACTGATGCCCTTGGCCGAAAATTGCCCATAAAAAGTGAAACCGGCAACCAACGAAATAAATTGGTAGGTATTTTTTACTGGACCTGGCACACTGATGATAATGCCACCTTTTCACCGGTATTAAATATTACCGAAATATTAAAACAATATCCCCAGGCAGCAACCGATGCCAATAATTCGGCCTGGCATGGCATTACAGGTGGAGTTTTTTGGTGGGATGAGCCGTTATTTGGATATTACCGGACAACTGACGAGTGGGTATTACGCAAACATGCCGAAATGCTTGCGGATGCAGGTGTGGATGTGGTATTCTTTGATTGTACGAATGGAACATTTACCTGGAAATCTTCCTATACCGTATTGCTAAAAGTATGGGAACAAGCCAGAAAAGACGGTGTAAATACCCCTCAGATTTGCTTTTTACTCCCTTTTGGTGCAAGCACCAATTCGCTGATCATACTTAATGAGTTGTACACGGAACTCTACCAACCGCAATTATATCAGGATTTATGGTTTATGTGGAACGGTAAACCATTGATCATGGCCTATCCCGAAAGTCTGGTTAGTCAAGGCGATGGATCTGCAGCGATGAGATTTACCGCTACTGCTCCTTTTTATGCGATCAACACTTCATGTCCCAGCTGGGGAAATAGTATAGGAAATATAACTCTGACGTTATTTAAATGGAATACAACCTATGCTCAAAGTATTTCCGGCACTCCCATTTCGACGAAAACTTTTGTCAACTTCGCCGATAATGATAAAAATATACTGACATTCCCGCTGCAGGAGAGTGGTGAATATATTTGGGTATTAAGTAATAGTACCGAACAGGTTGGTGTCTGGAAATGGACCGATAGCTCCGATCCTGTGACAAGTTATTATAGCGGAGTTCAGGTGTCAGGAAGTTACGAAAGTGAGATATCCTATAATCCGGAATACAGTTTTATCGGACTTACTTCCGGTACCGTTCATACACCCGTGGCAGTTACTTCCGGCATTGATCAGCAAGTGGTTAACGCCATGAAATCCTTTTTTACCTTTCGTCCCGGACAGCCTGATTACGTTAGCGGCCCATCCCGTAATGATCAGTGGGGATGGCTGGAGAATTATCCGCAACATGGATATGGACCAAAAGCTGGTGGGGGATTTGAACAGGCAACTGTTGGGGTGGCTCAAAATGCTTCCGATGCCAGCGGAGGGCATGCCAGTGGTTTTAATACCACGCTTACTTATGGCCGCAGCTATACCAAAGAAATTGGACAATCTTCACGAACTGATGCCTGGTTATATGGGTATAATTTCCAGGAGCAATGGGGACGTGCCAATATTATTGATCCTGATTTAGTATTTGTTACCGGATGGAACGAGTGGATTGCCGGCCGATGGTTCGACTGGGATGTGAAACCATTTGCCTTTGTCGACGAATATTCGGCAGAGAAAAGCCGTGATATCGAACCGGTAAAATCTTGGGGAAATATGGGAGACGTCTATTACATGCAGTTAATTAGTAATATTCGTAAGTTTAAAGGAATGCCGGATGAAGTAATGGCATCTGCTGCCCAAACTATTGATATGAATGATCTGAATTCATGGAAAAGTATTGAACCTGTTTATCATTCCTACAAGGGGAATACCTTGCATCGCGATCATCCCGGGCAGGGGACAACCTTGACTTATACTAATGCCACAGGACGAAATGATCTCGTCTCCGCCAAAGTTGCCCGTGATAATGATTACCTCTGGTTCTATGTCGAGACGGCGGACCTTTTGACAGCCATTTCAGATCCCAAATGGATGCGCTTATTTATTGATATTGACAGGAATAAAGCAACCGGATGGGAAGGTTACGACTTTGTAATTAACCGTTTGAATCCAGGTACAACTGCAACGATTGAAAAAAGTGATAATACCTGGAACTGGAGCAAGGTTGGGGAGGCCCAATATATGGTAAATGGCAAAACATTGGTTATAAAAATAGGGAGGTCTGTTCTCGGGGTAACGAATGATAAACTGTTGAATTTTGAATTTAAATGGAGCGATAATATGCAGGAAGATGGCAATATTATGGATTTCTATGTCAACGGGGATGTGGCACCGGCAGGAAGGTTTAATTACCATTATTTTACTGATTCAACGACTGTAATACCAAATATTACTCAATCTTCATTTTTGATCTATCCAAATCCAACAAAAGATATCGTTTATCTGACTTTTCCATCTGCAACTTCAAGTAATTCACGGGTAACCATTTATAGCATGGGTGGGAAGTTATTATGGCAAAAAAAGTACGCTGATTCTATATTAACTGATTGGATTAATATGGATTTCATTAAAAACAAAGGTGTTTACATTATTCAATTCAATAATCGTGAAAAAAGTGAAACGAAGAAACTTATTGTCATTTAAGTAATAAGGAGTAAAATGAAGATGTTCAAACAGTTTTATTGGAAAGTTTACAATGGCAGTTCTTCTGGATTACTGGCGCTAATGGTCGTTTTGATTTCCGTTTGTTCACCGCTCAGGGGAGGGAACAAAGTTAAGGTTGAGGATCAATTTACCCCATTGGCTGCAAATTCAATCTGTTTCAACGGCTATTTGGAAGATTACATACAGAATTCAATTCTCCATTGGAATAAAGGGGTTGTCCCTTATGCCGCTCTGGTCGGGAAATTCAGGACAGGAAGATCTTTTTTCGCTCAGGGTGAGATGTGGGGTAAAGCTGTCCGGTCGGGATGTATGTTTTACAGATATACCCGCGACCCTGAACTAAAAAAAATCCTCAAGGCTACAGTTGCTGACCTCTTGACGACCAGACGTGTAAATGGAACTATCAGCTGTTCCGAAATAGCTGATCAGCCTGATGGACCAGGAGGCGACTTGTGGGAACGGAAATATGTTTTACTGGGTTTAGACGAGTATTATATGCAGGTGGAAAAAGATCCAAAGGTTTTGGAGGCAATGGTCGACCAGGCAGATGGTATCGTTTCGCAGATAGGTCCTGCTCCGAAAACCCGAATTGTCGATCAGGGCTGGAGTCCGAACCACATTGAGTCGAGCACAGTACTTGAACCAATCATCCGTTTATATAAGCTGACCGGTTATCCCCGTTATCTCGATTTTGCCCGTTATATTGTTGAAATTGAAGGGGGCGCCAAAGGTTCTAATGTCATTGAAGATGCGTTTAACAACAAGGTTCCTGAACAAATAGGTGGAGATTACCCTAAGGCATACGAGATGATGTCGCTCTTTGAAGGGTTAGTTGAATATTATCGGGTAACCGGAAACGACCACTGGAAGCAGGCATTTATAAATTTATTTCACAATATTAAAGCAAATGAAATTACCATCATTGGAAATGGCGGTGGCGATCAGCCCAATCATCCGGCAGTGGCTGGCGAAGGTTGGGACAACACAGCATGTGAACAGACCAATCCAACGATAAAAAGGATGATGGAGACCTGTGTTGGTGTAACCTGGATTAAATTGTGCAGCCAGATATTACGTCTGACCGGTGACCCTACGGCAGTGGATATGATTGAAAAATATACCTATAACGGACTTATTGGCGCAATGAAACCTTCGGGCGATGGATTCAGCTACGTCAATCTGCTCAATGGGGTAAAAACAAATCCCGAGGGTTGGGGAGGCATAGTCAATGGGGTTTACATCACCTGTTGTAACTTAAACGGACCTATGGGACTTGCTTATCTCCCTTATATTGCAGTGATGAATTCAGCATCGGGACCTGTGATCAATCTTTACAATGCGGGTTCAGCAACCGCATTAACCGCAGGTAAAAAAAATGTCCGTTTGGATATTCGAACCAATTATCCACTTTCAGGTGACATTGTCGTGAACGTTAAGCCAACAATTTCTGAAAAATTCACCATTCGATTGCGTATTCCCGAATGGAGTAAATTAACAATTTTAAAAGTTAACGGTGAACCATTTTCAGCCATGCCGGGTAAATACGCCGAAATAAACCGGAAATGGGCTTCCGGAGACAAGATTGTGTTATCGATGGATATGCGGTGCCGCATCATCGATTCTCCGCACGGAAGTAATCGTTCCGGCGACAATTTTCAGGCAATAATCAGGGGACCGATTGTGCTGGCAAGGGATGAGAATATGGATACAAACTTTAATCAACCTATTGATATTCAATCAACTGATGGTTGCGTAAGCGCCTTGGCAGAACCGGGAAACACTCTACCTTATAGGTTATTGGTTAAAATTCCGACAGGGGATGGATTTATTTGGATGGTGGATTACAGTTCCGCAAACAGTTGGTCGGGGAAAAAGGTGTGTACATGGCTGCCGAAAATCAGGTGATCCAAGTTGATTTTTTGATAGTTATGAAATTATTCGAAAAGTTGTCATGAGAATTAAGGGATATTGAATTATGGGTCTGGGAATAATAAAATATGTCAAGGTTATATTGGTTGGTATCGCAATTATACTACTTGTAACGTGTAAAAATGGCTCCTCATCGGTGAAGATTCCGGATCAGGCAGTTACCACAAAGTATGCGGAAGTTCCGGCTGTCAAAACCGGTTGGGATATCTATTCAGGAGGGTTATATCGTTATGGGCCATCCATAATTCTAAATTCTGACGGTTCCATTGACGCCTGGTTTGCAGCTCCCGGAGATTTTTTTGGGGATAAAATTAAAAACTATAACGATCTGGATCCCCAGGTGGCAATTAGTCTTTCAACCCCGGATACCGCAGCCCAGAAATTTTCAGCGACTGAATCATTTTACGCCATTCAGGTAACCTGCCCAAACTGGGCAACAACCAATAGCAGTTTGACGTTGAGTTTATATCAATGGAAATCTGATTATAATTCAACTGTAGCCAGTCCTGTTATTTCAACTGTACCTTTTGTTAATTATATTGATAATCAAAATCTTTCAATAAGTAACGAAAACAAATTTCCTGCCGGTGATTATTTGTGGGTATTGAGTAATCCATCAGGCTCAGCCGGAGTATGGAAAAAAACAGGCATAAAAAGCGGCGTAACCAACTTTTTTAATAATGAAGTTGTCGACGGTAATTATTCATCCTGGATGTTAATCAATAAATCATCGGGCACCAGCTACTGGGATCAGGTGGCCTATCGCCGCTCTTTAGATAATGGAGTTACCTGGAGTGATGACCAGATGGTACTCAAACCCACAGAATATAGTCGTGATCAGTTTTCGGTATGCGACCCGGGAGTGGCAAAGTGGAGCGGATATTATTACCTGGGATATACTTCAACAGAAGACGTCAGGGGGACTGACAACCAGGTCTATGTTTGCAGATCATTATCTCCTTCCGGACCGTGGGATAAATGGAACGGAACTGGTTGGGGCGGCAATCCGCAACCTGTAATCACCTATACCGGCAGTCCTGACTTTTTTGGAGCTGGTGAACCATGTATGGTTGTAAAGAATGATACCCTCTTCTTTTTTTATTCATGGAATTCCGATGCTGCAAATGCTATAACAACAAGGCTTTCGACTGTTTTAGCAACTGAAGTGAACTGGCCTTTAAAGCTAAAAGATCAAGGTACCGTTATCAATAAGACATCTATTGCAGGAGCAGATCATTGCGATATAAAATACAGAGACGATATTCAGAAATTTCAGGCAATACATACTGCATCGAGGATGACCTCTTCAAGTTATATTGTCCTGTGGGAATCTGCTGATGGGATCAATTTTAAAAAAGTGGCAGAGATGCGTGACAAACTGAACCCCTTTCTTCATAATTGTGGCTGGAGTGGTGATGAATCAGGTCATATTAATCCTGGAAAACAACAATTTATCTCTTATGCCTATGGTCCGAATTGGGCAAACTGGAAAACAGCCTGGCATCCGTTAACCTTTAACCCTTGAGATATGAGATCATATTTATTAAGCGCTAATAAACTGATTATTAAAATTTTGTTCTTTGGTTTTTTTTCTAAAAGCCCGTGCTCAATATCCTCAAAAACAATGTTGTAAACAGTGAATCGATTGATCAACAGATATTTAAGAATGAAAATAACGATAAAAAAATGTTCAAACGAATGACATTAAACCATAATACAACCGAATGTCCCGATACTATTTTACGGAACATTATATCTGTGAAATTAGGTCCTCTTTTGCGATATTCCGTTATGATTTTGTTGTTTCTTACAGCAACGTTAATGTTCATCACTTGCAAGAAGAGCGCGGTAATTAAGCCGGTGGTACCTGTTGTGAAACCAACAGATTCGGTGAAGTATCAAAATATTGTACTGACATCAGGTAATCAAATTCAAATAAGCCAGAAAACTACTTACCAATACGAACTGAACACCACGGGTACAGATCCTTACCTGTATTTGGATCCTCTCATAGCTTCCAATCCTTCTGATTCTTTAGTGCTTACCTTTGAATATCAGAGCTCTGCTGATATTGGTGTTATGCAAATCTTTCTGGCCTCCCCAATTACGGAAGCACGTTCAGTTAAAACGGAATTAGTCCCTGCATCAACTGGTTGGAGTTCATATTCGATCGATTTAAGTGACGAAATTAAGCTGCTCAGCTGGGGAAGTGCAGGTGATTTTTTACGAATGGATTTTGGGAATCAGATGGGTTTAACGATTCAAATCCGGAACATTTATTTGAGAGGCCTAAATGCGGCAGAAAAGGCTGCAGCGTCGGCCCGTGCCGAATTGATCAAAAACGATTTGTCACTCGAATCCAATCTTAATAAATACCTCACTACTTCATTCAGTTCCCTGATAAGTGAAGTGAATGTTGGTGTTTCATCAATTAATATAAAAGGTAACTATTCCGGGTCCGGCGAATTCAGTCTATGCGAAATTACTCCTTGTGATCATCTGACCCAAATCACTAAATTTGTAAATAAAGTTGGATTAAGTGCTCCTGTTTTCTCAACGGACATGGATCGTTTTATCACCCGTAATGGTTTTAAATACGACCGGCTTTTGTCGAAATGGGTGATTGCAAAAATTGGAGCTACAGCTGATGAGGTAGTTTCGTATGCCAGATATGCCGGAAAGATTACTCCTGTGCAAACAATGGCTTCACAAAGGCCGGTCAGTAAAAAGGGTTTAGGCGGATATTCGATTAGCAGAGGATTTGAGTCAGACCTGGATGATTTGAATATATCGAGTGTTACGGTGAATATTACCCCAACAAGTTTTATGTATACGCAATTGCATGGCAATGCCTTTGCGCATACTTATGGAGATAAAACCTACTATTTTGATCAGGCTCAGGTGGAGGAACTGGATCGGACAATGAAAGCTGCTTATTCCCGGAATATCGTTGTAGCTGCGATTATTCTGATTCAGCCGGCTTCACAATGTGCAGATCCTGAGATTGGTCGCTTGCTGCAGCATCCGAGTTTCACCTCTGAAGGCATTTTTACAATGCCCAATATGACCAATCCGGAGAGTGTAAATTGCTATGCAGCAGCGCTCGATTTTCTCGCCAGCCGGTATTGTCGCGATGACAATTCCTACGGTCGTATACACCACTGGATCATGCATAATGAAGTGGATGCCGGAATGTCCTGGACCAATATGGGCGATAAACCAATGCTGGTATACATGGATACCTATATCAAATCAATGCGGATGTGCTATAATATTGCCCGCAATTATGATGAAAACAGCGAGGTATTTGCCTCCTTCACCCACTCTTGGGCGAATTCAGTAGAGACGCCAATGTATACTTCCAAAAGTATGCTGAAAACACTAGTGGATTATTCGGGAGCGGAGGGTGATTTCCAATGGGGACTGGCCTATCATGCTTATCCGGAAGACCTTTTTGAGCCAAAAACCTGGAACGATATAGATGCCATCTTTAGCTTGAACACTCCATTGATCACATTTAAAAACCTGGAAGTGTTGAATACCTGGATTAAGAAGTCTGAAAATCTTTACAAGGGGAGCATCAAGCGAACAGTTTGGCTCTCAGAGAATGGCACTAATTCAAAAACTTATAGCGATCAGGATTTAAAGGAGCAGGCAGCCGGGTTTGCCTATACCTGGAAAAAACTGGAAACACTCGATGGTATTGATGCTTTTCAGTGGCATAACTGGATTGATAACAGAGACGAGGGTGGATTACATATTGGTTTGCGCCGATTCCCTGATGACAATACAGATCCGGGTGGAAGGAAACCTGTTTGGTATGCTTATCAGGCAGCAGGAACAACTCAGGAGGATACCGTTTTTGACATCTATAAATCAGTGATCGGAATTCTAAACTGGAGTGAAGTCGTTTATACCACTCCAATTCAATAGGAATGACATTTGTATTTAGGGGAAAGGAAATAAATTTTAAATACATGAACGTAGTATCTATAGGTTTCTTTATCTGTTTTAACATCAGCCTGATAATCGTTTTTTCTCTTTTGGCACAGGAAAATCGCAATGTTATTTTGGATGATTTACGCTGCAGGATTAGCCTCAAACCACAGGGCCTTGATTATACTTTGGTTGGATTCAAGGTCAGGACAAATAGAAAAGCAATATCAAAAAATGGAAATAAGCTGAAGAGCTGTTACCCGCTTTCAAAATCAGGGTTTGATGAAATTGCAAAAGTGCCTTTGCAGATAACAGAAAATCAAAATATTTCACTTTAAAATTTTAATGTTAAATACTTATTCCTTGCAATAATGAGACAGATTTTAAGAATAATGCTTATATCCATGGTGATTCTGGTTTTTTCAATGCTACCCGGGAATTCCCAAAACAGTCGTATCAGCAGTGATCAATGGGCTGCAACTGATGGTCTTGGACGCAGGTTGCCCGGTGAGACTGAAGTGGGAGCTACAAGGAAGGACAAGTTTGTTGCCATTTTCTACTGGACATGGCATCAGGGGGATGATGATACAACCTATCAGGTGAAAAATATCACCGAAATTGTAAGAAAATACCCCGAAGCGATGAAAGATTACCATCATCCGGCATGGGGAACCACACAGCCTGGGTTTTTCTATTGGGAGCAGCCCCTTTTTGGATATTATAAAACCACCGATGCATGGGTTTTACGTAAACACGCAGAATTGCTAGCCGACGCCGGTGTTGACGCTGTCTTTTTTGACTGTACCAACGGAACCATTACCTGGCAGGATTCATATGAAGCATTGCTAAACGCATGGGATAAGGCTCAAAAAGATGGAGTGAAAGTTCCTAAAATTGCCTCAATGCTTCCTTTCGGTCCCTCTGAAAATGCGTTGGTTTCACTTCGGCAACTTTACCATGATCTCTATCAACCTGGCAGGTATAAAAATCTCTGGTTCTTTTGGAAAGGTAAACCTTGCATCATGGGATATCCAGACAAACTTACCGATTCGGCAGAAGACCGGGAGATAGCCGGATTTTTCACTTTCCGCCCAGGACAACCCGACTATGTAAACGGACCCAAACGGAATGACCAGTGGGGATGGCTTGAGAATTATCCACAACATGGTTATGTTAAGAGTGAAAATGGCAAATTCGAACAGGTTACTGTCGGAGTAGCTCAAAATGCCTGCCCGGCAACCAATGGCCATTGCAGTGCTTTTAATCTGCCGGGATCTTTTGGCAGAAACTTTAGTCAGAGAAATGGCTTTGATCCAAGGGTTGACGGCTACCTCTATGGATGGAACTTCCAGGAACAATGGGACCGTGCCTTCGAAGTTGATCCAGAGTTGGTTTTCATTACCGGATGGAATGAATATATCGCCGGTCAATGGTTGCCCAGAGATAGCTGGACCGGTGACCCTTTTTCCTTCGTGGATCAGTTCGACTGGAATCATAGTCGTGATATTGAACCCAATAAGGGATGGGGTGATAAGGGGGATTCCTATTACATGCAGTTGGTCGCTAATGTTCGGAGATTCAAGGGGATGGATGCACCTGTAAAGACATCAGCGCCAAAAACAATAAAAATCGGAAAAACAAGCGACTGGGCCGATGTATTACCGGAATACAAACATTATAAAGGAAATACCATGCATCGCGATCACCCCGGACGCTATGACCAATATTATAAAAACAATTCAGGCCGGAATGATATTGTCGGGGCAAAGGTAGCGCGCGATGGTGAGAAGATATATTTCTATGCGGAAACTGCCGAAAAGCTTACTCCGATAACCGACCGCAATTGGATGATGTTATTCATTGATATTGACCGAAATAAATCGACTGGATGGAATGGATATGATTTTATTGTGAATCGTTTAAGTCCTAAAGGGAACAAGGTGATTGTTGAGAGAAATGTTGCCGGACGATGGGAGTGGGAACCGGTGGCAGAGACAAACTATGCAGTCCGTAATAATAAACTCGAACTGGAAATCAGTCGCGATATCCTGAATCTGATTGGAAAAGATATCAGTATCGAGTTTAAATGGAACGACAATATGCAGGAGAACGGGAATATTATGGACTTCTATGTCAATGGAGATACTGCTCCCGGGGGTCGTTTTAATTTTGTTTATTCTGAACATTAATGGATTCATCGACGAGTTTAAGAATGGGAAAGATTTTAATTATTAGCGTTTTACTTCTTCAGGTTCAAGGATTTTTAATGGGTCAGCACTTGAGCCGAAGCTTAACTGTGCAGTCAAAAATGGTGGAACCATTTCCTTTTATTTCGGGCAAATTTTCCGGCAAGGAAATCCCGGAATCTCCTGACCCGCTGGTTGGATACAAATGGGGAAAGAGCTCTGCTAATGACGGTCTGGAGATCTATGTTTTGCATCCAAAATCGATTACGTGCAATCAGCCAGGTCAGGTAAAATTTGGCAATGACAATAACCTGCCGATCAAAATTAATGGTCCGTGTGATTTATTTTTTGATTTCGGGAGAGAGAATGCCGGATGGCTGGAGTTTGATTCAGATAATCCTGGCGGAAAAATTGAGATGAGTATCAGCGAATACCGCGAACCAGCCATTTTAAATGCAGGAGCTCATCATCCTATTAAGACGCTGGTGCCAATCAGACACGGGTCGACCTATCGTTTGGAACTGAATGATGAATTGTACGAAGGAGTCCGGTTTGGATGGATTCATATTAAAACAGTCAACAGACCTTTTAATATAAACGATGTTCGGTTAGTTTGCCAGGTGAAACCTACGAATTACCAGGGAAGTTTTTCGTGTAGCAATCCTCTTTTGAACCGAATTTGGTATACAGGAGCTTATACCGTAAAACTTAACCTCCAAAAAGATTTTTTCGGAGCCATCCTGATGGAACGTAGTGATCGCTTTTCCTGGACAGGTGATGCCTACCCTTCCCAGGCGGCATCAATGGTAGCTTTCGGTAATTATGACTTTGTAAGGAAAAACCTTTTTCACACCTCAACCCAGTCGAATAGTATCGCAAGCTACCCCATATATTGGGTACTTAGCCTGATTGATTACTCCAACTATACTGGGGACCAGGGTACACTCAGCGAGCTTACAGAAAATGCCTGCCAGAAATTGGACACCGCATATACCCATTTTGACCAAACTAAAGGATTAGCCTTTAATGGCTGGGACGAAAGATTGGGCGCCGGATTTGAGAACCCGGATTGTTTGGAGTCACAATTTGTTTATCAAACACTTATAATTCAGGCATGGGAAAAATTTGGCCAATTGATGAAATGGAAAGGGCGAAACGATCTGGCGGAAAAATATGAACGGTTTGTGAGTGAAAAGATGTCTCAATTGCGTAGGACAAAAGGCCGGGTTAAAAATCTGGGCATCCATGCGGCATCCAATCTTCTAAATTCAGGTGTTGCCAATCGTGAAGAAGAGGAGATGTTTTGGAAAAACTTGTTTATCGACAGACTGCAGCGATTATCCTACTCGCCATTTAATCAGTTGTTTATTGTCCAGGCGATGGCCAAAATGGGGAAATATGAAGAGGCATTAACTACTATTAATGATTGTTGGGGCGGTCAGTTACGCTATGGAGGCACTTCATTTTTTGAAGTTTACCGGCCATCCTGGAATGATGCAATTGGCCGCAATGGCGCTCCTGTAAACAATCAGTGCGGATATACCAGTCTGGCGCACCCCTGGAGCGCAGGGATTACCAAATGGCTGACAGAAGAGATGATGGGAATTAAGCCAACTACCCCGGGTTTTTCGACCTTCATTGTGAAACCCAATCTATCTTCGGAAATTGATTGGGTTAAAGGTGCTGTTCCGACACTTCAAGGCATTATAGAGCTTTCGTATAATAAGAAAATCGGCGAAATAAAGTTGAAAGTACCAGGTAAAACCATCGCAAAAGTAGGTATCCCAAAGACAGCGTATAAGATCGGAAACATCCTGGTGAACGGTAAAAAAGCTACCCAGATATCAGATGACCAAAATTATGTCTTTATCGAAAACCTGCCTTGCGGTCTTTATACCATAAAATTTCAACCCAGGGCAACAATCGCTTTGTTAACCCGGGAGGCATTAACCTATAATCTTCAACCGGCTACAGAGGATTCAATTACCCGTGGAAATTGGAAAAGTAAATATGGAAGTAAAGGTTATATTCTTTGCAACTATGACAGTATCAACGGTAACTGTAAAAAGTTGCCCGATTTTATGGATGGAATAGATTTCAGACTAAACGGGAATGTCCATTTAACCGGCACAACTCCAGATCTCCGGGCATTGATGTCACTCCAGGGAAACGAGCGCAAATTAGGTGCCATTGTAACCCAGGATCCTTCTCCTTGTCTTCAGACCATGACCATCGATATTCATTGTATAACGAACCAGTCCTATCAGATTGCCCTTTATATGGTTGACTGGGAAGGAGAAGCGCGACGTTCGGCACTTGAAGTTTTTGATTTAAATAATAAGGAATTGCTTATGCCGGTACAACAGATCAAAGATTATCAAAACGGGAAATATTTGGTATTACGGGTTGACAGGAGTATCCGATTGAGGATTAACCAGATCCGGGGTAGAAATGCGTCTCTCTCCGCTCTTTTTATCGATTAGCGAGTATATTAATATCTATAAATCAATACTATGAAGACAGAAATCTCACCCGATTCAAAGGCGAATGGGAACATTCCGAGAAAAGTCCAAAATGTTTTAATAAAATTGATCTTTTCAGACATGAAAAAATTATTAATTCTATTTAGTTGGCTTGCAATTTTATTTATTAATGCGGCTTGTGTAAATTATAGCAAAAAAGTTTCGGATGAAAAATTTGAAAGTGGCTTTGTTTCCCCCGCTGATTCGATGCAAATCAGCGTATACTGGTACTGGATCTCCGATAATATATCCAGGGAAGGTGTGATCAAAGATCTCTATTCGATGAAAGCGGCTGGGATTAACCGGGCATTTATCGGGAATATCGGTTTGAGTGATGTCCCTTACGGGAAAGTAAAAATGCTCAGTGACGAATGGTGGGATATTCTGCATGAGGCGCTTAAAACGGCTACTAAACTAAATATTGAGATCGGGATCTTCAACTCCCCGGGCTGGAGCCAGTCAGGCGGTCCGTGGATAAAGCCAGAAGAGTCGATGCGCTATTTAGCTGCCTCGGAACTGCATGTCAAAGGACCACAGAAACTTTCGAAGAAATTAGACAAACCAACAGACATCTTCCAGGATGTCAGGATTATCGCGTATCCGGTTCCCAAAGATGATCAACTGGTATTAAATAATCAAAACGGAAAAATTACTTCGTCTCCTGTGGTTTCTAACCTTGCTTCACTCACTGATGGGAATAAAAAAACCGGAATCACTTTTCCTGTCGGAGATGAATTTACACTTAATTTCGAAGCAGAAAAACCATTTACTGCACGTAGTCTCTCAGTACGTCCGACTGAAAAACCCATGTTGGTAATGGCCACCTTTCAGGTAAAGGAAATGGACGGAACCTATCGGAACCTCTCCGAATTTCAAATTAACCGTTCCAACCCGGCACTGAATGTTGGATTTGATCCTTATGCCCCTGTTGTGGTCTCTTTTCCTGCTACCAGGTCAACAGGATTTCGCCTGATTATTAAAAATACTAAACCTGGGTGTGGACTTGCTGAGGTTACATTGGCAGCTGCTCCACGCGTGGAGCGTTTCAGCGAAAAGACTCTTGCCAAAATGCACCCGACACCTCTGCCATATTGGCGTGATTATCAGTGGGCTAAACAATCTGAACCGGATGATAAAGCTACCGTAATTGACGCATCCAGAGTTCTGGATATCACAAAATACCTCACTGCTGACGGGACACTTAAATGGGATGTACCCGAAGGAGAATGGGTAATCCTCCGTGCCGGAATGACCCCAACTGGCACAGTAAATGGCCCTGCTTCACCTGAAGCAACAGGTTATGAGGCTGATAAGATGAGTAAAAAACATATTGAAAAACATTTCTATGCCTTTATGGGTGAGATTCTGAAACGGATTCCCGAAGCTGACAGAAAGTGCTTTAAGGTTGTTGTTCAGGATAGTTACGAAACCGGAGGACAGAATTTTACTGATGGATTTTTGACAGAGTTCAAATTGAAATTCGGATATGATCCCATTCCTTACCTGCCAGTTTACCGGGGGTTTGTCGTAAACAGCGAAGAGGAATCAGACCGTTTCCTCTGGGACATACGACGCATGGTTGCCGACAAGGTAGCCTATGATTATGTAGGTGGACTAAGGGATATCAGTCATAAATTTGGGCTGAGTACCTGGCTTGAGTGTTATGGCCATTGGGGTTTTCCAAGTGAATTTTTAATGTATGGTGGGCAATCGGACGAAATAGGAGGTGAGTTCTGGAGCGAAGGGGAACTTGGAGACATCGAAAACCGTGCGGCAACATCTTGTGGACATATTTATGGGAAAACAAAAATATCAGCCGAATCAAATACCTGTGGAGGTCGTGCTTTTAGTCGCTATCCGGCTACAATCAAACAACGCGGGGATCGCTTTTTTGCCGAAGGAATCAATAATACGCTGTTACATGTTTATATAAGCCAACCCTATGAAGATAAAAACCCGGGTATGAACGCCGGTTTTGGAAATGAATTCAACCGCAAAAATACCTGGTTTTCGCAGATAGATGTCTACACGCAATATTTGAAACGAACTAATTACATGCTCCAGCAGGGACTTAACGTTGCTGATGCTGCTTATTTTATTGGCGAAGATACCCCTAAAATGACTGGTGTAACCGATCCTGCTCTTCCGGTAGGGTACCAGTTTGATTATATGAATGCAGAGGTCATTGAAAAATACATGACCGTTAAGGATGGATTGATTACATTGCCTCATGGAACCCAATACCGGATATTGGTACTTCCAAAACTCGAAACTATGCGTCCGGAACTGCTGGCTAAAATCAAACAACTGGTCAATGATGGTGCAGTGGTTATGGGTCCTGCTCCAAACAAATCACCCAGTTTACAGAACCAGCCTACTGCTGATAATCAGGTGCGGTTGATGGCTTCTGATATATGGGGAGAAGTGAATGGCGTAACAATAAAATCTCGAAAATACGGAAAGGGATTGATTATTAATGGATTGACAATGGATGAGGCTTTTTCGCTAATCAAATGTGTCCCTGACTGCAAGCTGCCCAAAGATCTTTCAATTCATTTCGGACACCGAACACATGGTGAGAGCGAAATTTATTTTATATCAAATCAGACAGCCGAGCCTCAGATTGTTACTCCTGAATTCAGAGTTAAAGGACTACAGCCTGAACTTTGGGAAGCCACCACAGGGAATATCCGAACGCTTCCCGCCTTTGTGCAACAAGACAATACCACTTCAGTTCCTTTAAAACTTGAACCTTATGAAAGTGTCTTCGTGGTCTTCCGTAAATCTGCAGGCAAAGCATCAGTTAATGGCATTAAATCCAATTATCCGGTTTCCTTGCTCCTTGCTGATATCAAAGGTCCCTGGACCGTCAATTTCAATGCTTCACAAAGGGGTCCCCTGGAACCGGTTATTTACGAAACGCTACAAGACTGGACTGCTTCGCAGGATGACCTGATCAAATACTATTCAGGAACAGCCTTCTATACTTGCAAATTCAATCTGGATAAATTGCCTGCAGGGGAAAGGATTATGATAAATATTGGCAGTGTAACCGCTATGGCCAAGGTCACCCTGAATGGTTCTTATGCCGGGGGCTTATGGACTGCACCATATATACTCGATATCACAAATCAGGTAAAAACAGGTGTAAATATATTAAAGATAGAGGTGGTTAACACCTGGGTGAACCGATTGATTGGCGATAGTAAACAACCCATTGGTCAAAGGAATACCTGGTGTCCAGTAAATCCATATACCCCTACCAATACATTGCAGACTTCCGGTTTGTTGGGGCCTGTCAAGGTATTAAGTGTAAAATACTAAATAGTTAAACAATGAAGAATGGTAAATTATATTATCTGAATATTCAAGTACTTTTTCTGGTCGTTTTTCAATTGGTTGGTTTACCTTCGGTATTTGGGATTGAAAAGGGAAATAAAGGGAATTCCATTGAGCCGGGTTTTAAAGTAAGGCAAGGATCCGATACAGCTAAAACACAAGATTCTTTCAGGGATCTTTACTCCGATACCTGGGTAGCATCGGATGCACTCGGTCGGCAAATGCCGGGTCTCAACGAAGTGGGACCTGTCAAATCTGGCAAAAGACGGGTCGTGAGTATTTTTTATATCACATGGCACACGCAGGATAATTATAAAAATTTCAAAGCCCCCTATTCTGCCGATGTATCTAAAATTTATACGGTGGATCCTGCTGCGCGCCTGGATGCCAAACATCCGCTATGGACCGAAGGTTCGTATCATTGGGGTGAGCCAGAGATGGGATATTTCCTGAGTCAGGATGAGTATGTGATCCGCAAGGATATGTCGATGCTCTCCGATGCAGGTGTTGATGTACTGATCATGGATGTCACCAATGCTGTCAGGTATTGGGATGAATGGGAAGTCCTTTTTAAAACAATGCAGAAGATGAAAGCTGAAGGGGATAAGGTGCCAAAATTCTGTTTCTGGGCATTTAATGGTCCGGTAGTTACCGTTGTACAGGACCTTTATGATAAGATTTACAAGGTCAACAAGTTTCCTGATCTCTGGTTTTACTGGGATGGTAAGCCATTGATGTTGTATAATGGTACCCCTAAGTTTGATGCCAATGGGCAGGACGTCAAACAGCCAAATCCACATTTTGACGCTACGGCAAAAACCGATGTCAATAATCCCCATTATGGTAATCCCGACTATACTGAGGAATTCTATACCGATTATACCAATGAAGTGAAGAACTTCTTTACTAAACGGACGATGTGGTGGGGTTACTACATGTGGGCAGGCAACCGCTTTGTTGGAACAGAAGATAACTGGAGTTTTGGTTATGACCTGGGCAATAAAAATGTGTCAGTGATGAATCCGGATGATCTGGTTTCAAATCATAACGGGATAAAGGAAGAGGCTGCCGTTACGCCGGCACAACACCCATCAAGCCTGGTGGGTAAATCATGGCGCCGCGAAACCGGTGAGCCGCAACTCAATCAATATGATCTTCCGGATTCCGCCTATGTCCCCTGGTTGAATAAAATTGTTAAAAATCCCGAAGGGTATGGAATCTATTTTCAGGACAGATGGAATGAAGCGCTAAAAAGTGATCCGGAAATGCTCTATATCAATGACTGGAATGAATGGACAGCGGGAAAATATCAGCAGGAGAATTATCTGTTTATGCAGCGTAAAAGTCCTTTCTTTTTTGTCGATCAGTACAACGCTGAATTCAATCGGTGCATTCAGCCCATGAAGGATGGATATACCGATAACTATTACATGCAGATGGCTCAGAATATCAGGCGATACAAAGGAATAAGGCCAGTCACGGTACAGAAAGGAATCCATCCAATTCAGATTGACGGACAATTTAGTGACTGGGAAACAGTAATTAATGAGTTTAGGGATACCAGGGGAGATGTTTTGCATCGGGACCATAATGGGTACGGCGGATTGCATTATAAGAATGAATCGGGAAGAAATGATATTGTTACCGGCAAAGTGGCAGTCGACAAGCAAAACATCTCCTTTTATGCTGAAACTGCAGAGAAACTAACCTCCTGTAAAGGAAATAATTGGATGTTGCTGTTAATTGACGCAGACAACAACCCTGAAACGGGATGGTATGGCTATGATTTCATTATTAATAAAAACATTAAGGACGAAAAGACGTCAACCTTAATGCGTTTTGACCCCGCGCATTCTGAAAATCCATGGATTAAAGTGGCTGATTTAGCGTTTAGTTATGCTGGTAACAAACTGGAGGTGTCTGTTCCTCGAAAATTACTTGGACTAACCGGAACCAAATTCTTATTTGACTTTAAATGGAGCGATAATGCTTCTGACCTTAAAACACCGATTTCATTATGTACAGATGGAGACACAGCTCCAAACAGGAGATTTAACTACCGTTTCATCTGGGAAGAAAACATTCGCTAAATGGGAGTGTTGGATATCCAAAATCCTATAGGCAGCTGACTATATATTTTTTTTGCATGGAGAATAAACGGCTGAATATTAATCAAATCATAGCGAAATAGTGATAAAACGCTCTGAGGTCAATCGAAGATTGGAACAACGAACAGTGGGACAACCTGGTTTACAAACCGGGTAGCACGGTTAGGATGCATTTCAGGGGTAATCCCATTCATAATTATATCAATAAATTTATTATAATGAAAATTTCTTATCGAAAATTATTGGGAATCCTACTTTTTATGGTTTCAGAGACATTATCTGCACAGCTTCCCCCTGTATTCGCGAATGACGGTATTCGTGGACGATCGACAGCATTAAAGCAGACATTCCTCACGCCGACCCGCATTGTCTCGGTTTTCGATAATCACTCCAGCAAACAAGTGCTGAACGCAGAGAGCATCCTTAAACCAGGTATTGGACAGGCAGACCTGAACAGCGGTACTTATCTAACCCTGATCAGTGATAAAGAATCCAAACCGGGTATTATACTTGATTTTGGAAGAGAGATTCAAGGTGGCATTGAGCTGGTAACAACCATTAATAACAGCAATCCTGCAGGTAAAGTCCGTATCCGTCTTGGCGAATCGGTGAGTGAAACGTTGAGTAATATTTCAAAGGATGGGGCAACCAACGACCATGCGATGCGCGATTTTATTGTGGTATTACCCTGGCTTGGCCGTCTGGAAATTGGCAATTCAGGGTTTCGTTTTGCAAGCATTCAGATAGTTGACCCTGATACCAAGGTGGAGTTCAAAGAAGTCAGCGCTATCTTTACCTACCGGGATATTCCCTACCTGGGCTCGTTCAGTTGTAATGATGAGCTTCTCAATAAAATTTGGATGACAGGCGCTTACACTGTTCATCTGAATATGCAGGATTACCTTTGGGATGGTATTAAACGTGACCGGCTGGTCTGGATCGGCGATATGCACCCTGAGGTCATGACCATAATTTCAGTCTTCGGAAACATAGGTATAGTGCCGAAAAGCCTTGATCTTGTTCGTGATATTACCCCACTTCCCAACTGGATGAACGGCATCAGCTCCTATTCGATGTGGTGGATTCTTATCCATCGCGACTGGTACCATTACCAGGGAAATCTGGATTACCTTAAACAACAGAAGGTTTACCTCTGCGCATTATTGCGGCTGCTGGCTACAAAAATTGATCCAAATGGGAAAGAGATTCTTGATGGGACCCGTTTCTTGGATTGGCCATCCAATGCGAATATTGAGGCCATCCATGCCGGTTTGCAATCGATGATGGTATTGACCTTTCAGGCAGGAGAAGAACTCTGCAAAATTTTAGGTGATCCCGAAACTGCTGAAATCTGCCTGAAAAGCAGTGGAAAACTCAAAAGGCATATTCCGGGAATGGCCGAATCCAAACAGGCCGCGGCACTGCTTTCTCTTGCAGGATTAGTGACAGCTGAAAATGCCAATACCAAAATCCTGGCTCGTGACAGCGTTCATAAAATGTCGACTTTCTACGGATATTATATGCTTAAAGCCCGTGCAAAGGCCGGGGATTACCAGGGAGCAATAGACAATATACGGCAATATTGGGGCGGTATGCTCGACCTCGGCGCCACCACATTCTGGGAAGATTTTGATATCAACTGGCTGAAGAATGGCGCCAGAATTGACGAAATTGTCCCGGAAGGGAAAATTGACGTTCATTCCTCTTATGGTGGGTATTGCTATAAAAGTTTACGCCACAGTTTATGTCATGGCTGGTCTTCGGGACCAACATCGTGGTTATCCGAAAATGTCCTCGGAGTTAAGGTGATTGTTCCGGGGTGTAAAGTGATCTGTATTGAACCCCATCTGGGCGATTTGCTCTGGGTGAAAGGGACCTTCCCAACTCCGTTTGGAGTCGTAAAAATTGAACACAAAAAAATGGCTGACGGAACGGTAAAGACTTCATTTGTAGCACCTAAAGAAGTTAAGATATTGACTAAATAGATGAATATTCTAATACTTGATCGGTTTTTTCAAATGGAATATGCTGAGCCGGATTCAATCGAAGCCATAAGATTGAACTATAGTGAAATATTGAATTCATTTGATTTTAGGACAAGGCTAGAACCTAAAGGAATTTTTTTCAAGCGAAAACTCAGTTCTAATAATGAATTCAGGAACAGCGTCGAACCATGGAAGGTAGTTCAGGAAGGAACTATTCTATTTTCACAAAAGATAATATTTTGAACATCAATTGATTTGTGAAGTGGTTGTATTATCTGCATAATTGTTCATCCCACTTCTGGGCTGAAGATATGCGAGTTATCTCATCCGTGGGTTTGCACCCACGGTTATTAAATTATCACCCTTTCATGGCGATGAAAATTGATTGGCCCGGAATCGGGATTTGACTGTCCACCACCAAACATCAATTACTATTTAATATATATGAATAAGATTTCAATCAGACGCGATCTCTTCTCTTTTCTTAAAAATCCTGATTACAACAGATTTTCCGATTTGTCAGATGGAAAAGAAATCCTTATTCGATTATGAATAAATTCTTTAATATACGTACAAACCTTATAATAACCATTTTCCCGGGATGTCAGAAGGATAAATCATCTGTTGCTGATTATTCGGTCATCAGGCTGGATTCAGCCAAAAAAGTTGGATTGGCTTATACCACCTGGCATCAACCCATATGGTCGGGTAACTATTGGGGAACACCTGAACTTGGTCAATACGCTTCGAATAATAGAAGCATTATCCGACAACATGGCGAGTGGCTAGCCTATGCAGGGGTAGATTTTGTTTTTATCGACTTTTATGAAGACAGAAGGTCCGGCAGGTAAATTGGTCAGATCGAGAGTATGGGATATCGTCGCACATTAAATTTCTTAGTCAATAATTTTAATTTTCTAAGAAAGTTTTAAATTTAAAGGTTCCCTATTCTATGATTTTAATTCTGCATTCAATATTATCAAAAAATGAATCCTATGCTTATTAAACGTACACTGTTTTTAATGGGGATATTCGGTTTTTGTACCATTTTTCCTCCGGTTTTGGTGAACGCTCAGCGCGATGTTTTTTCACCCGGAGTTTTTTCGTCTGCCAAAATTGAGGGTGTAATCGGGCAAAAGATGAGAAATTGTGTGGTAAACGGAGTAATGGATAAAAACCATTCGCTCTATTCCTTACCTTTCAAAAACAAGCTGGACAATGGAGGTGGTTTTGCGGGTGAATTCTGGGGGAAGTGGTTTACCTCTGCGGCCATGGCCTACGCATGGCAACCTTCATCCACTTCCCGCGACATTCTGGACCATGCTGTATATGAATTGCTTAAGGGACAGGAATCCGATGGACGTCTCAGCAGCTATTCAAGAGAAAATGATTTTGGTTACTGGGATATCTGGGGAAGGAAATATGCCCTATTAGGGTTGATCGCACATTACGATCAGACGGGCGATAAGGAGTCGTTAAAAGCAGCCTGCCGTGCTACCGATGCCCTGATTGATATTGCAGGTCCGGGGAAGAAAAAACTAACCGAGACCGGGCTTCAGATCATCGGATCGTTGTCATCCTGCTCGATACTTGAACCGGTAGTTTTGGTCTACGAGCGCTCTGGCGAAAAAAAATACCTTGATTTTGCTAAGTATCTTGTAAAATTGTGGAGCGAACCGAATGATTATAATCCCAAAGGTCTACACCTGATCGAAGATGCCCTCGCAGGTGTGGACCCAATTCTCATTGCCGCTCCAAAAGGATATGAGATGATGTCGTGTTACGAAGGTTTGTGCGAGTTATACCGTGTCACAGGTGAGCAACGTCTTTTGGATGCGGTCGTAAAGTTTGGTAAAAGCCTCCTCAAAAAGGAAATCATGATCGTTGGTTCCGGGTCAAGTGGCGAATTGTGGTGCGATGGCGCCAACCGCCAGTCTGAAATGCTCGAGCAGCCCATGGAAACTTGTGTTACCGTGACATGGATGAAGCTATGTTATCAGTTATTGCGGTTGACGGGTGATCCCGTTTGGGCCGATCAAATGGAGGTCTCACTCTACAATGCCCTTTTGGGTGCCATGGCTGACGAAGGTAAATGGTGGGCCTATTTCTCACCCCTTACCGGAGAAAGAATGCCTTCCCCAATGCAGGTCCCGGTTTGCGAGTCGAGTTGCTGTGTTGCCAATGGTCCAAGAGGAATGCTGATTACTCCGGGGTGGTCAGTCATGAAGGGGAAATCGGGACCTGTGATTAATCTTTACAATCAGGGAACCTGGACCCAGAAACTTGGGAGTGGAACTGAAATCAAACTGGCACAGGAGACTGATTATCCCGTGAATAAGGAGATCATGATTCGTGTGGATTTGCCACAACCAGAACGTTTTACCCTCACCCTTCGAATACCTTCCTGGAGCCGGAATACGACCCTTATGGTCAATGAAGAGGTGATCACATGTACTCCAGGTTCTTATGCCCGGATTGAACGGAATTGGAAAAAAGGGGATCAGATACGGTTGGAATTGGATCTTCGGGGGCGGATTATCCGGGCGCCCGGAAGTGTCAATGAGCTGGCTGTAATGAGGGGACCAATCGTTCTGGCACTCGATAACCGCATGGTAAAAAATGAAAATTACAACCTGTGGCTTCTTCCCCTGGATACAAAATGGGAGAAGAAAGGGGAGCTGGGCGGTTTGAAATATGTTTTGCCAGCGCCAACCCGAACTGCAAACTCCCCGGATCAGTATGTCGATTTAGTTGCGGCTGCATCAAAACCTGCTGAGGTATGGATGGCATTCGAGGTTCCTTTCCTTTACCGGTATACCCACTTCTTCGACCACAAACAGATCAACCTGGTTATGTGTGATTACGCATCTGCAGGTAACCAATACAGTTCGAAAAATCTTTTCCGTGTATGGCTTCCACAACCACTGTTTATGAATGACATTTTCCCTGAAAATACCTGGCGGATTCTTTACCGTGAAGGGATCTCACGACCAGAAATACCTCAAAAAAAATAATTATGAATAAATGTGCTGCAATTTTGATCCTCCTTTTTTCCCACACCCTGGCTCAGGCTGCTGAGGTAGATCACCTTCGTTGTGAATATCTGGTCAATCCCATCGGTGTTGACGCAATTTCACCCCGTTTAAGCTGGCAAATCAGCTCTTCAAAACGGGGAGATATGCAACGGGCATTTCAGATTATGGTATCTTCCACCTCCGAAAACCTGGCAAACAACTCAGGTGACATGTGGAATACCGGAAGACTTGACCTGGGTCAGTCTGTACAATTGGAATACAAGGGCAAACCCTTGCACTCAAATTCGAAATATTACTGGAAAGTAAGAGTTTGGGATGTTGATAACAGAGCCACCGAATGGAGCAAGCCAGCCTCGTGGTCTATGGGACTGCTCTCCCGGCAGGATTGGCAAAAGGCACAATGGATTGCATTTAAAGATGGTGAACAATGGAAAAAAGAGTGGAAGCAACATAAGGATAATGAACTGGTAAATCTAAAACCGGTTTCATGGCCCAATACTTCCTGGCCCTGGAAGACCGGAAAAGACAGTACCATCTTTACCCTTTATGAAATGGCTAAACCCAAATATGATCCGTCACCATTGTTCCGGAAAGAGTTTCAGTTGAATAAAAAAATCAGTTCTGCGAACCTTTTTATTTGTGGTTTAGGATATTATGAAGCTTTTTTGAACGGGAAAAAGGTCGGCGATCATGTTCTTGATCCGGCCTGGACAAATTTTGACCAACGCTCGATGTACGTCACTTATGATGTCACCAATCAATTGAATGTGGGGACAAACGCTATTGGAGTGATGCTTGGAAGGGGACAATACAATCCGCTTTGTAATGACATATGGGGTTTAAGTGTCTCTTCATGGATTGACCAACCCAAGGTAATCGTAATGCTGAGTCTGGAATATGCTGATGGCACCAAATCAAATGTGATTTCAGACAACAGCTGGAAAACTACCGGTGGCCCTGTTGTTTATGATGATACCCGACACGGTGAACTCTACGATGCGAGGCTGGAGCAGAAGGGGTGGTCATCGGCTTCATTTAAAAATGATGGCTGGAGGGGAGCTTCAGTTGTTCAGTGGGATGCTAGGCTGGAATCACAGATGATGCCACCTGTCAGGTGTTTATCACCTTTGGCTCCGGTAAAAACCTATCAAAAGGGGCAAGGGATTTCGGTTTACGATATCGGGAAAAATATTTCAGGATGGGCCAGGTTGAAAGTGAGGGGATCTGCAGGTGCCAAGGTATTGGTGGAATATTGTGAAACACCCTCAGACCGGGAACTTATTCCGAACCTTACACCATCAAGATTCAACTATAACATCAGGGATAAACAATATGCAGCATTTTACGACAAGGGCCTCAATGTTAGGCAACAAAACGGATATATTCTTAAAGGTTGTGGTGTGGAGAGTTTCGAATGTCACTTTTCATACAAAGGTTTCCAGTTTATACGGGTCACTGTCGATGATGGTGTGACCGTTGATCAGGTTTCAGGTGTCCCTGTTCATACAGACGTTGAGCTGGCCGGTGATTTTACCTGCTCCAACGCTGAGATCAATCAGACCCAGAAAAATGCGGTGAACAGCCTGCTTAATAACTACCATAGCATTGCCACTGACTGTCCTCATCGTGAGAAACAGGGATGGACTGCTGATAATTATATGGCCGCCAAAGCCGCGATGTATAATTTTAATATGGCAGGTTTCTATACCAAATGGATGAGCGATCTGGCGGGGACTCAAAGTAGTGTGGGTGGCTTGGCTACGGTGGCACCGGCCACAAATTATGATATGAATGGCTCAACGGTGTGGCCAGCTGCTATCGTTTTTATTCCCTGGGAAGTACTCGGATTTTATGCCGATACGCTACCCATCAGGAAAAATTATGAGGTCATGCTTCGGTTTGCCAAAAGTAGCATGCGACGACAGGTGGCAGGAAAACCGGAAATCATTACTGATGTGCTTGGTGACTGGATTGCTCCGCTGATGAATATCAATGATACCATTCGGAACAATACCATGGCCCCACCCGAAGGATTCACCCTTTATGGAACTGCATCACATTATTTGATTGTGAAGAGATTATCTGAATTTAATCATCTGTTTGGTCGGGAGAAAGAAGCACTTGAAATGGTGGAGTGGGCCAACCGGATAGCCACAAGCTTTAATCATGAATTTTACGATGCAAATTCGTTGACCTATCATGGCGATAAACCCACCAAATACAGGCAATCAGCGAATATCGTTCCGCTGGAATACGGGTTGGTACCTAAAGAAAATCAGGAGGCCGTTCTTGCAAACCTGGTTCAGGATATTCATGGCTGGGGAGACCGGCTTAGTACAGGTTTTTTGGGTACTTCAGCCCTTATGGAATATCTTCCAGAGGTAAATCCTGAATTGGCCTTTAAAATTACCACTCAGAAAAATTACCCGGGTTGGGGTTATATGATTGAACAGGGGGCCAACTCGATGTGGGAAAGCTGGGACGGATACGATTCGCGCAATCATACCCCGTTTTGTCTGATCAGCGCGTATTTTTACCAATACCTGGCAGGAATTCAGATTGATCGGAATGCACCAGGTTTTAAGCATTTTATTATCAATCCTTCAATTGTAGGTGACCTTAGCTTTGTAAATGGTTATCACGATTGCCTTTACGGGAGGATAAAAAGTTCCTGGAAAAGGGAAAACAGAAAACTTACGATGGAGGTCTCCATTCCGGTCAATGCATCCGCTACAATATATGTGACCGCAAAACCGGGATCACAAATCCTGGAGTCAGGACTACCTGCTAATCAAGCCGATGGGTTACAATATTTAGGCGAAGAAAATGGCAAAACCATATTTGAAGTTGGATCAGGTAATTACACGTTCCAATCCATTCTGATTTAGATTGTCAAAATATTAAGTGATGTGCTATAATTTAATTAATTAAGTTATTCAATGAAAAGAATTTCCTTCCTAATCCTCATCTTTTTCCTTGCTGAATATGGGTATGCCAATCAACCGGATTTCGGAAGAACCAATAAATTTAACTCAGACTGGAAATTTCATTTAGGTGAAGTTCCGGGATTCATGGTGCCAGATTTTGATGCTCTCTCATGGCGGGGCGTTGAATTGCCCCATGACTGGTCAATAGAGGGGGAATTTGATCAGGCAAATCCCGCTGACGAGTCGGGGGGATTCCTCCCATACGGGATTGGTTGTTACCGCAAATCGTTTAAGTTCC
>Ga0118677_10003712_pt1 | contig 28577 bp, 21 predicted proteins | sample AliMusrvi5mmetaG_FD_86154 | JGI IMG/M metagenome (GOLD analysis project Ga0118677, IMG submission 86154) | reverse complement strand
CCACCCACCAGCCCGCGGCGACCACCAGCGCGGCGAGGGCCACGATCAACACCCAGGGTTCCTTGGCTGGGGATTTTTTCAGATGGGCAGGCCGCAGGGTTGACAGGACCGGATGGCGCATATCCAGCCCCTCGGGCGGCGGGGGCAGGTTGACGCGCGCCGGGGGCGGCCCCGCGACAGGCCCCGCCCCGCACGCCAGACCGGCCAAACTCTCCCGCGCCTGCCCCAGCGTGAGGGCGTCGGCATTGGCACGCAGCCACTTCACCCATGCGCCGAGGCCTTGTCCCGCTTGCGCGGCGAAGCGTTTGCCGCGCCATCCTAACAAATCCTCGGCCAGCTCCGCCAGCGGCAGCAAGTTGCGCTGGGGCGCCTCGGTGCCGATCCATTTCATGGGTGCCAGCGCGAAAGTCAGGCCGCGGCGCGGGTCTCTGCCATCGTCGATGATGAGTTCGGGAGCGGTTTCCACCCACACCGCCCAGGTGCCCAGCGCCTCGGATAGAGCCGCTGAAACATCCAGCGCGCGGTCGAGCACAGCGATGGCCCCGGCAGGCGTGAACGTGCCGCGCTGCAACATCGCCGCGACCGATTCACCGTCAATCCACTCGGTGGCCACAAACGGCATCCCGTCCACCGGATCACAGCCACCGGTGAGCACCCCCCGCAAGCCCGGATGTTGCAGGCTGACGAGCCGTGCCACGGCCGCGGCATAATCGCTGCGTTCCTCGTCGAACAAGCCGCCGCCATCCGCCCCGAACGGGAAAAACCGCCGCAATGCCACTGGCTCGCCGGTTCGCGTATCGAGAGCACGAAAGGTCACCCCAAAGGAATCTTGGGCGACGATGTCCTGAATCTCGAACCGGCGGCTCAACACGGCGGATGATACACGCAAAACGGCTACCGCCAAGCAGCGATGCAACGGATGGGCCGATTCAACCCGGCGGCAGCGGCTCAAAACTAACGGCTGCAAACTGCTCCGGCCGATGGAAGTCCGGCGCCGCGCCCCCGAGCTCGGTGGCAGTCAGAAACCGTTGCTGCGGCGATTCGAGGATGAATGTCACGTTTGCCAATGTGGCCGGGCCGAAATCCAGCCGCGCCCGCAACAAGTCCAAGGGCAGCGCCAGCGCCGCCACCCACGAGCCATCCGCCGCCAATTCCGAAAACGTCGCCACTTCCGGCATGGCGATATCGACCTGCTCAGCCCGCACCCGCGGAGCGGTGAATTCGCAGGTCCACCACGCACCGTTCGGTGCCAGGTTGAATTCAAAGTAGCGGCCGCTGCGGGGGTCGGCCAAAAACAATTCCGCCACATCGTAGCGCCACAATTCCGCTTGGAATTTGCCGGGGCGCCCATGCGGATGGACCAGCGCGGGCCGCCGGTGGTTGGCCACAAACCATAGCCGTTCGGCGTCGCTCACCAGCGCAAACCCGGCCGCCGGCTCGACCCGTGCGCCGTGCCAGTCCTTCGCCAAGCCGAACAACGGCACATCCAGCTCACCCCACACCAAGGGCCGCGCGCTCTCGAAAATTGTCATGCCCCGGTCTGCCACAAGCGCCACCTCTTGTCCAGAGCCGATGCCCCACCCAACCCGCCTAATACCGGCTGTATGACCGCAGGATAGGCAGGGGGGCATGCGCAGGCCGTGCTTTTGGCCTGGGTGCCCGCACCGCGAAGTCGCGCAGCACGCGCTCTAGTGACACTAGCGCTCATGGACCAAACGCCCAACAACCCAATGCCAAACAACAGGAAAGCAAGCGGCCAAAATTTGACCCTCGGTGCGGGCGGCCCTTGGGAGACTTGAGGCGCGGTTGCGGGCTCCCCGGCAGCAATCCCCGGACAGTCGTCATAAAAAGCAAGCCACCCTTGCAAATCCCCCGATAACAGCTAGATTGCCATCTGGAAACCCCTGACCCCACACTCCCACACCCACCCCTATGAAATCGATCAAGAATCTGACGCGCATGACCTATGAGACCGCCGCCTTCCAAGGATGGCGTCTTGCCATCAGCCGCAAGGGCACGGCTTTCACCAAGTACTTCTCCGACAAGGTGTACGGCGACGAGAAGCAATCGTTTGCCGCCGCCGAGGCTGCTCTGGCTGCGCTGAAGAGCATCCTTGAGGGGGCCAAACTGGCGGACGGCAAGCACACGGCGACGACCAAGGCCAAGGTGGAGAAGTTGCTGGCGAAGGCGTAGGCCCGGCTCGCGCTCTCCGCTCAGTGCCGCGGCTTTCCCATGAGCGGCAACCCCAGGGCAGTCTTCCTGGCAATGACGGACCTTTCCAAAGTTGACATTGCTGATGAATGAGGGCATGGATTGCTCTGTGAACCTTAACACTCGATTTCTGGCAGTTGCCTCCCTCGTGCTGACTTCCGCCCATGGACTGGGGCAGGGGGTGATTGGTGGCAGCCAAAGCGGCGTTGGTCCGGGTGGCCAACCGCCGAAGCCTGAAAAGGTTGCGGTCGCGGCTCCGGTGATCAAAGCCGGGGAAGACATGGAACCATCCCATCGTCGCCCACGGCAAATTGTTCGTTAGAAACTCCGAAGAAGCGGCTTGTTTCCAGTTGAACTGAAAAACGTCGCCCGCCTGATACCTCCCTCCGCTCCGGCCGCCGGCTCTTGCAACGGCTTTCACCGGGAATGCAATTTCCGGGCCGTGAGGAGAATCAAATGGTTGTGTTTGGCATGATGCCCGGTAGGTTGGATCCACCATGATGACGGAACAGGAAATCAAATGGCTGCCTGACGCGGAGGATCACGACTATCCGGCGGCAGCCTCGTATCTCGGACTGGTTTACGATGATGCCAAGGTGCTGGAGTTGCTCGCCGGACTCAAGGCGGCGGGTATCGCGAGATTCAAGGCCAAGGATATTTTCAGGGCGTCGCGGCTTTCGCTGTTGGGCGTCGGCAATTTCCATGTTGAGAAGGATCGGAAGAGGATCCTCAGCGGCACCTTCTTGGCGCCGTTGTTGCTGTGCCGCGATCCGGCGAACGGAAGGGTTGTCATCGCGGACGGCTATCACCGGCTTTGCGCGGTCTATGGCTTCAGCGAAGACGCGTGGATCTGCTGCAAGATCGTGTGAGCACGGTCGCGGCGCTTGAGATCCGTGTCATCAAGAATCTTCCCCTGCGCAACACTGATCACCAAGTCAACGAGCGTAAACGTGCTAAATCTGACCGCCTATCCTTGTCATTTTCCTTCGCGCTTCGGCGTCAGCACAGCCAGTTCCGCGGTGAAATCGTGCCCGTCGAGCGGATGGGTGAATAGGATCATCCTGATGCCTCTGGCACTGAGGGCGCTTATCATTTCGCCGATGACATCGCGGTGCGAGGCATATCGCTTGCCGCGCCATTTATCACTGGCTTTACTCGGGTGCAACATGGTTCCGAGGCCGTGAAAGTCGGCCAGCACGACATATTCGAACCCGCGCGCGGCACTTGTCCCGGATAAGCCGCAGTTGGTGTGAGAGGGAACAACCACCGCGGAGAATGCGTTTCTATCAGGTGGCCGTCCATGGGTGGATTTGTACCCCCCGGACCGGACGCATCAAGCCCAAAGGCCCGACGGACCGAATTGCCCACGGCGGATTGTTGCACGGAAGGTCATCGCGGGAGTGGGGTGAGCAAGTCGAATGCCAGGTGCTGATTGAATGCGCCCAAGATGAGGAGCCCATGCATGTGGAAACATTGCCTGGCATCCGGCAAAGGCAAATGGAAAATGTCGGGAGGCGGCCCCGTCCCCATCAAACCCGCGCGAAGTCGATGAACCCCCGCTCCACATCCGTGCTGATGAGTTTGACGCGGACACGGTCGCCCACGTCGAGCCCCTGGAACCCGCGCTCCAAGCGGCCTTCGACCGGCGGCAGGATGAGCCGCACCCAGGTGCCCTTGTCCGCAGCCCCGGTGATGATCGCGTCGAAACTCTCCCCGATCCGGCCGGACAGGAACAGCGCCGCCGCCGACTTCCCGACCCGGCGCTCGACCTTGCTGGCGGCGTCCTCCCGCTCGGTGCAGCGCATCGCGATTTCAGAAAGCTCGGCGATGGTATAGGGAAGTGGCGCTCCCCCCATGGTCGCCTTCAGCAGCCGCTGGGTGATGAGATCGGGGAAGCGGCGGTTGGGCGCCGTGGAGTGGGTGTAGTCCTTCACCGCCAGCCCGAAATGTCCGGGCGCGTCACCACCGGGGATTTCGACGGCATACTCCCCCCTGCCGATCAGCTTGACCACGGTCAGGGACAGGTCGGCGAACTTTTCCGGCTCGGCATCGCGCCGGCGTGCGAGGAAGGCTTCGAGCGCCACCGCGTCCGGTTGGTCCGGGAGATGATCCCCAAAACCCGCTGCGAGTTGCACGATGCGGCCCCATCGTTCCGGAGACCGCAGAACCCGGCGGAGGGACGGGAACTTCTTCGATTCAAGATAGTTCGCCGTGGCCCCATTGGCCGCGATCATGAAGTCCTCGATCAACTGTTTCGCGCGGTTCTTGCCGTCCACATCGAGATCGGACAGGGCGTCGCCCTTGAAGAGCGCCTTCGCCTCGATCGTCTCAAGGCTCAGCGCGCCGTGACGGTGCCGCAGCGCCACCAGCTTCTGCGCCATGCCATCCTGCAGGCGGAGGTTGGCATCAAGTCCCGGGGTTTCCACAACCCGCTTGGGCGGCGGCCCCTCGCCATCAAGCCAGGCGGCGACGCTTCGATAGGCGAGTTTGCCGCGGTTCCTGACATGCGCCCGGTAAAGATCCGACGAGACGGGCGAAGCGTCCGCCCCGAACACCATGTCCGCCACCACGGCGATGCGGTCCTCGTCCTCGTTCAAGGACGTCAGGTCGGTGGACAGCGCCTCGGGGAGCATGGGGAAAATCACCGCGGGGGTATAGACGGAGGTTGTGTTGCGCGAGGCATGGCCGTCCAGCGCCGAGCCTTTGGGCACCAGGCCGTCCACATCCGCGACCGCCACCAGGATTCTGACGCGGCCGCCGGCCAGCGACTCGGCGACCGTGAGCTGATCGAGGTCCCGCGAGTCGTCGTTGTCGATGGATACCCACAACAGATCGCGCAGGTCGCGCACGCCGTCAGTCGCTCCGGCGGGTCCGCCGATGGCGGCCAGTTCCTGTTGCGCCGCAGCCGGGAAGTCCGGCTCCAGGCCGCGCTCCAGCATGGCCCGGCGCGCGATGTTGGCAAGGATGGCGCGGTCTGAGGAGTTGCCGTGCTTGTCTTCCGGGTCGGAGTGGGTTGCTTTCATCTTTTCAAATCCCGACGTCCGGGTGCGGCACCCTGACGGTGCCCGAACGAACGGGTATGGGCAGAATCGCAGGGTTCGTGATTTTGACAAGCATTTCCCTGAGCTGCGCAGGTTCTATCAATACTTCCACCGCGTCCGGCCCTACTGGTTCTTTTTCTGCGACCTCCAGTCCGAAACCCTCACCATGATAACCCTGTGCCTGCTGCCCATGGACATGGCGGCAGCGGATGTCGAGCAGGCGCACACCGAAGGTGAGTTGTTCAGCGATGGTCGCGGACTGGCATTTGGCGGTTCCGGACACGGCCTCGAAGCGCGCATCCCTGTCACCACAAACAATCCACGCTTGCGGATCCCCGGATAACAGCTAGGTTGACCGTGATGAAAGCATCCACCCCAACCACCATGAAATCGATCAAGAACTTGACCCGCATGACCTACGAAACTGCGTCCTTCCAAGGCTGGCGTCTTGCCATCAGCCGCAAGGGGGCCACCTTCGTCAAGTATTTCTCCGACAGGAAGTACGGCGATGGGAAGAAATCGTTTACCGCAGCCCAAGCAGCTCTGACCGGGTTGAAGGAGGTTCTTGATAGCGCCAAGCTGGCGGACGGCAAGCACTCGGCGGCGACCAAGGCCAAGGTCGAGAAGCTGCTGGAGAAGGCGTAGGGCCTGTTGAATGCCGGAGAATCTTCGCATTTGCATTCCCATGATTCCCCGGCAGGTTGCTTGCGTTCGACCGGATCCGACCAAGCCAACCCTTGCTCCCGCCCTCCGATCTCGAGTTGCTAATAATTCCTGTCATGAGCGAATCCTCCTCCAAGCTGCGCGTCGGACTGGCATTGGCTGGATTTATCGTCGTCACCTTTTGCGCGCCACTATTTGGCGTGTCCGCGATGCCGGGAACGTGGTATGCGGGGTTGGTCAAACCGACTTGGAATCCACCGGCATGGCTGTTTGGTCCGGCATGGACCCTGCTGTACACCCTGATGGCGGTTGCGGCGTGGCTGGTTTGGAAGCGGGATGGCTGGCGGCGTCCGCTGCTGCTCTACTTCGTGCAACTGGCGCTCAACTCGGCGTGGACACCGATCTTCTTCGGGGCGCATGAACTGGGCTGGGCGATGGTCGAGATGGTAGCGCTGTGGACGGCGGTTCTGCTGGCGATTCTGAGCTTCCATCGCGTCAGCAGACCGGCCGGATGGTTGTTCGCGCCCTATCTGGCATGGGTCACCTTTGCGGCCGCACTCAACTTCGCGCTCTGGCGTCTCAACCCAACGTGAAACCTTGACGGCGGTTTTCACTTTCATGCCGCCAAAGCCAAACAGCTCACTTGCCACCGGGCCGTTACCAAGCCAGTCCCGACCGCATCCGCCGGGTCGGCGACGCGTCGCTGAAGCGACTGGGGTGACATCGAAGGAGGTCTCCCACAGCGACCGCTGCCCAGAGATTCAACGAAATCCCTTGGAAAAGCGGACAGGATAGTTATTGTCGTGTTCGAGGAATTTCCCCATGATTCTGACGAAATCCCCAATTTTCGCGCATGATTCCGCCGGACCAACGCCTCGGTCGGCTCCGGTGCTGAGGTTCTTGCGCCGCTTTGTCCCCTTTCCCCCGCAACCCCTTTTTTCCTGACCTCCGGTCTGGCCACCGGCTCATTCAACGGTCTTCACCCGAAAATGCAGTTCCTTAGCAGAGGGTTTCCACGCCGGCGCTCACCCATCCTGCGCATTTCGGACCAGCCGCCATGAATCGTCCCTCTTCAGCTACGTCCCATGCCCGCCAAATCGAGAATTACCCTCAGCGACATCGCCAGACAGACCGGCGTCACCCGCATGGCGGTTTCGCTGGCGTTGCGCGACAAGGTAGGAGTCTCGGGGGAGACGCGCAAGAGGGTCTTGGCAGTCGCCGGAAAACTCGGCTACCGGCCCGATCCGGAAATCGCCAATCTGATGGCACGAATCCGGTTGAAAACGGCACCAAAAACCAAATCCTGTCTGGCCCTGTTGACCGCTGGACCGGTTTCAGAGGGTAGCAAGCGCTCGATCACCGAACGCAAATATGTGCAAGGCATCATCAGCCGCGCCAAAGAGTATGGCTACCGGATTGAGGAGTTTGTGATCGACGGCGGCACAAACGCGGCACGCATCGGAAACATTCTGTGGAGCCGCGGAATCGAGGGCGTCATCATCCGACCCCTGCAATATGGTCTGACCGACGACGCGTCTCACTCGATCCATCTGGATTTGTGCCGGATCTCCGCCGTGGCGATCAGCGAGACCCTTGAATCCCCTGAATTGGACCGTTCGCTTCACGACCAATACACATCCATGCTCAAGGTGCTCGGCGAGCTGACCGCTTTGAATTACAAACGCATCGGCCTTGTCCTTGAAGAAGAACTCAACGTGCGTGTCAATGGCCGATGGACCGCCGCATATGTGCAGCATCCATATCGAAGCGGCGGCAAGCGACTGCCGCCTCCGCTGATCCTTCCCGGACCCAGCCAAGCCGCCTTCGGCCGGTGGTTCGACCGCTATCGCCCGGATGTCATCGTCAGCGTGGCCCGCTTTGGAATCCGCTTGATCGAGCAGCGGGGATTGGCGGTCCCCGGAGAAATCGGCTACGCATCCCTGGACCTCGATGGCGACATGCCCGAGTATGAAGGTCTCAGCGGCATTGACCAGAACTCCCACATGGTTGGTGCCGCGGCCGTGGACATGCTCGTCGGCGCGATCCAGCGCGGCCAACGCGGAGTTCCATTGCATCCGGTCCGCATCGAGGTCGAGGGGATGTGGCGTCACGGTACGAGCACCGCCCGGCAGGATCGATCCAAGCCTTGAGTGAGGATTGCCGGTGCGCTCGAAACAGCGGACTTTACGTAAAGTAAAAAAAGGATTGCTGGAATTTCGGCCCCATTCACAGTGACCGCCGTTCTGAACGAAGTTGGACACCGAGCGGAAGGAATCCTCCGTCACGACGGACCTCAGGAACACATGCCAAGACCCGGTTCGAGCGGTTGAATCCGAACTTCAGGCCATCACACATGATCAGCCGCAGAATCCAGAACGACACCCATGAAAACTTATCGCACGTCCTTGTCCCTCCGGCTTCAAATCGCCGCCGCTATGCTCGCCTTCGCCACGCCGTCCGCCTTCGCGGGCCTTCTTGTCGCGGTGGGCAACACCATCCTCGACTACAACACGAACGGCACTCCTAACGGAACCTACGTCACCCTCCCCGCGGGATACTCCGCCACCGGGATGACGACTTCAGGTGGAAATCTCTACCTCGCCGCCAACAGCGGGACCACGGGGAAGATCTACAAGTACGAACCAGGCACCTCGACCTTATCGGTTTTCGCGACGCCCGGGGTTGGCACTCCCATTCAGCAAATCGACTTCGCCAGCGACGGCAGGCTGTATTTCGCCGTCCAGGGCGTTGGCATCTACGCCACCACCGGTGCCTCGACGGCGCTCGTTTACGCCACTGGAAACAACAGCGTGGGCCTCCAAGCCGGCGCTAGCAGCTACGTCGTCTGGGGCACCGCGGGAAATAATGGCAACGGCGGAATCCAGGGCTACGGCGATCTCAACAACAATCCCGGCGTTTTCCCTCTGGTCGGCCCGGGCTCGCCGGTCGATTCGTTGGTTCCCAGCGGTTTCTACTACGTCGCCACTTCGATCACCGGGGGCAGCGCCGGCTACATCGTTGGAACCTATCATAACACCGGCAAAACGCAGATCAGGGCCGGAGTCGGCTATAACAACCGGGGCAGCATCCTGGCTGAATTCGGCACCGACGGCGATTCCGATGATCAGGTTACCGGTCTGACGGTCGATCCCTCGGGAAATCTCTACGCCTCCGTCACCACGAATGCCGGTTCCGCGATCTATTCGTTCATTGGGCAAACCGGCTCACCGACTCTCATCGCCAGTGTGGCAGGAGCCGGAAACATTTTGTATTTCGCCACACCGACGCTTTCCGGTTACTCGAACTGGGCGGTTTCGAAAGGTTTGGACCCGCTGACAGACGGTGCCCCCGGCTTCGACAAGGACAACGACGGTGCCACCAACCTTCAGGAATACGCCTTTTTCACCGATCCGAATTCCGGAAGCTCGACACCCTCCTTGGTCATGGCCACCGATGGCAGCAACGTCACCCTCACCTACCAGCGCGCCGTCAATGCCACCGATGTGAGTTATCGTGCCGAGTCATCCACCGATCTCGTCATCTGGACCACTCTTGATGTCACGGATGCCCCGACAGGCAATACCACTGCCGACACGACCGAGTATCGCGCCACAGTGGCCAAGGGCAGCGATCCCGCCAAGTTCCTCCGCGTGCAGGTCACACTCGCGCCATGAACCCCTTTGGAAGACTGCCACGTCCCGACCGCGAAAACCCCATCGCGCCTGGACCTATTCCTCATGATTCCAAAGATCCCTTCGGTTTTCTTTCTGGCGATTCCGTTGATCACCGGTCCCTTGGCATTCGGCGAAAACCCGTCTGATGCCGGCACTGCGGCGCCTCCACCCGCACCACCGCTTTCTTACACCAGCACCTGGATCGGAAACTCGCACGGACAGGGCGACGGCAAGTGGATCCAGAACAACATCCTCGGCCTCCACGTCACAGGTGAAGGGACGGTTTACACCAACAGTTGGTGGGACGAGGGACGGCGGGAAAGCGGCATCTACTCCGGCAAGGACGGCGATCCGATCGGAATGTTGGAAAGCCTGCACGATTCCTTCGGCGGCGGATTCGCGGTGACCGGCGATGATTCGTTCATCTATGCCTCGAATTGGGACAGCGTCCGCCGCTGCACTCCCGATGGCAAACCCGCGCCATTCCCCAACGGCCTGGGCGTGCATGGCGACACCTTCGATGTTTCCACCAATCCAACCGGAGACAACAAGGGCGTCGGCGTACGTGGATTGGCGGTTGACAAGGCCCGGCACCATCTCTTCGTCTCGGAAACCACCGACAACGAACTCGAGGTGTGGGATACCACCACCATGTCGCTGGTGAGGAAATGGCCGGTCGATCGCCCGGGGCATCTCACCTGCGCGGCGGACGGTAGCGTGTGGATGGTTTGCCGCAAGGAGGCAGGCCATAGCGCGTCAATCCTCCACTACGATGCCGACGGAAAGAAGCTTCCTCAGGAAATTGGCGGCGGTGCCAACTTCGACCCCACTGGCATCTGGTTCGACGCGAAGACCAACCGACTTCTCGTGGCGGACAACGGACCCGATCAGAACATCAAGATCTATCATGGTTCCGCCGCCATCATCATCAAACCGGATGCAACGTTCGGTTCGAGCGTGTACTCCGGCACCCCGGGACAAATCACGAACGCAAAGTTCGGCTCCAGCGGCCTGACGGGAGTCGCCGTCGATGCGGCGGGGAATTATTATATCAGCATGAACGGCGTCGGTCCGCAGTCGTACTGGCATGGCGGTGGCACCGTGCTGGAGTCCTGGTCGCCATCCGGCGAGCTGCGCTGGCGCAAACTCGGGCTGGCATTCGTGGACTGCGCCGATGGGGACCAGGCTTCCGATTCCGGAGATTCGCTCGACGCTTACGACAAGTATTCCCACTATCGATTGGACCTGAGTCGCACCACCGCCGGCACCGAATGGACCTATGCCGGCAGGACGCTCAATCCAATCAAGTACCCGGCCGATCCCCGCTTCCTCCGCGCTGCGGATGGCTGGGATTATACCGGTGGAACTTTAGTTAGAAATATCGGGGGCCACAAGCTGCTCTACGTGATGAGCATGCAGGCCCGGCGCCTGTTGATTTATCGGTTCGATCCAACGAAGGATGGCGAAACCGCAATCCCCGCAGGCATTTGGGAATCGCAGGCGAACTACAAGGCCGGCTACCCGGGTTGCCCACCCGGCAACGATTTCTTCTGGCGGGATAAGAATGCCAACGGCACTTTCGACGCGGATGAATTCGCCGCCGGGCCCGGCATGCCCAACCTCGGGTTCGGCATGTGGGTGGACTCCAACGGCGACTTGTTTTCCTGCAACCACTGGGCGGGAAGCGGCGTCGGCATCCGGGCTTGGAAGATGCAGGGATTCGATGCTCACGGCAATCCCATCTACGATTACTCCGCGGGAAATTACACCGAGTTCCAGCGCCCGCAAGGCAGCCACGGCGAACTGCGCAGGATCGAATACTTCCCGGAGTCGGATACCATGTTTGTCGCGAGTACGAGCCTCAACGACGGCGACCGCGATGCCGGCAACCGGATTGTCAAATACGACCATTGGAGCACCCCGCGCCGGAGCATCGCATGGACGCTTGATCCGCCGATGGACAAGACGAAGATCTCAGCGATCAGCGTTGCGGGTGACTATCTGTTTCTCGGATACAGCTATTTCGGCAGCAACAGCCGCGAGGGAACGATTCGCATTCACCGGATCTCCGATGCTTCTTACGTCGGCGAGATGAAACCCACACCTGCTGTTGGATCGTTGTGCGGAACCTTCGATATTCCCTATGCGATCCGGGCCTATCAGACGCGCGGCGGCGAGTATCTGGTTTTCGCCGAGGACGACCACTATGCGAAAGTCATCGTCCACCGCTGGAACCCGAATGGGCCGACGGTTGTCGATACTTTGGACGACCTGAAAAAAACCGACTCCACCCACAGCTCATCCGATTGGGGAATCGACGGAACGAACAAGGAGTTCTTCAGCATGGATGCCAGCCGCGCCGTGCGGACCAGCGATACCACCCAGGCTTTGGTTTGGCACAAAAAGGATCTAACCAACTTCGCCGCTTCCATCTATTTCGACATGAAACTGAACATTGACTCGCTTGTCACCCTCTCGACCTCCGCCGACGGCAAGGCATGGCAGCCGCTGAAAACCACCCGGACTTCATCGACGGGCAGCGGCGGCGGTTGGAACGTCAGCACCTTCCGTCCCGCGGCGGAGCCGGTGCCGGAAGGAACCCAATATCTCAGGATCGGAATCGCACCCAGCGGCGTGAATTGGAACGTGCAGATCGGCCGGGTGGAACTCTTTGGAAATCACCGCGCGACTCCATAGGCTCTCATGGCCGGTTCCAGTCCGCCATCCAAGCGGCTATTGCTTCCGCAGGTAACTGTGGGTAATCCGAATATGCCAAGGTATCTCTTTCGTGGCGCAAAATCGGGATTGATGATCTACCATGCCGGACATCATCGGAGATCTGGCCCGTGCGCCTTGTCTCCTCCACTCCCGACCCCCAATGAATGCCATACCCGCGCTCCCACCCATCCTTGTCCCTGCCGAAAGCAACCAGACCGTCCATGCTTTCGGAGAGGAAGTTGTCTTCCATCTCACCGGTGAGCAGACCGGCGGCGCGTTCACGCAATGGGTCGAGACCACGCCACCCGGTGCCGGTCCGCCGCCACACTGGCACACCAACGAGGATGAATGGTTCTATGTGCTCGAAGGCAGCGCCAGCTTCCTCATGGACGGAGTATGGCATGAGGCCGGGGCCGGGGCCGCAGCCTTCATGCCGAAGAACTCCGTGCACGCGTTCAAGAACGTCGGCGACGTGCCGCTGCGCATGTTGATCACCACCGCGCCATCGGGATTCGAGACCTTCTTCACGCGCTGCGCCGCCGAGTTCGCGAATCCCGCGGGTCCGGACATGCCGCGCATCATGGAGATCAGCGCCGAGCATGGCATCCACTTCGCAAGCTGACGAGCCGTTTTCCGGTTGACCTAGCCCCCGTCCGGTGCATCGCTTCCCCTGTGGCGCATCCCCTCACAGCCCTGTTCGTCGATTGCGACTCGTACTTCGCGGCGGTCGAGCAGCACCTTGACCCCGCCCTGTGCGTCCGTCCGGTGCGCGTGGCCCCGGTGATGGCGGAAACCTCGTGCTGCACTGCCGCCAGTATGGGTGCCCGTATTACCTCCGACGACGTGGACAGATCAAGGTGTTCGGGTGATACTATCCGGAAAGAGCGCTCCTCGCCATTCGTGCCGATGGCAGCGGCGATGTCACCCAATCCCACCTTCGCTGGCAAAGCGACGCCAAAGCCGGTTATGCGCGACTTGTATTGCCTGGCAGAGGAGCCGTAACAACAGGACGTCGCTGGCGAAGCGCAGGGAATGATAGGGGGGCGATTTTCCGGCAGTCAGCGTGCAGGAAAGACGCGACCAAGCCCCCATGCGCATCAGCTTCACCCACATTCCCGATGCGGGGATCGAGGAGGATTGAGGGTCACGCGCATGTTCTGAATCACTGTTTTTGCGTGGGTAAGACGCGTGGGACGATCTTTTGCGAGGCCAGCCACTCCAGAGACTGGGATTGCCAGGCATCCCACATCGGCCCATGACAGCCATTCAGTCCGTGGCCGCCACTGGGCAGCTCCAGGTATTCCGCCACCACCTTGTGAGCCTTGAGTGCCTCGTAAAGCATCCGGCTGTTGTCCGGTGCGACCATCGTGTCATCCTTGGCATGAGCCAGGAACATCGGCGGTGTCTTGTCAGTGACTCGCTTTTCGTTGGAGAACAGGTCCACCAGTTCCTGCTTGGGGTCGCGGCCGAGCAGGTTTTCCTTCGAGCCACCATGGGCCTTTGCGCCCGTCATCGTGATCACCGGGTAGATCAGAATTGCGAAGTCGGGGCGGCAACTCACGCGATTCACCGGATCGCTCGCCTTGGAATCGCCGACGTCGAAGTGGGTGCCCGCCGTTGAGGCCAAGTGGCCGCCTGATTCCTGAAAGTTGAAGTGGTGCTCAGGCAGGTTGCTCGTGGGCGACAGAACACACCAAGCGGCACCCGGCCCCAAGCGTCAATATCCACACCAACCGGTGCAGCACCTTGAAGCAACGGGCCGAGGAGCGTTGGAATGTCGGTCTCCATCAGGTCGGCACCGCGCCGCAGGAAGTCACGATTATCCGGTTCAAGTGCCTTGATGTCCGGCACCTGCCGGGTGGTGACCCGGAGATCGAGGTTGCGCGAGGTGCCGATCATGCAGCTCGCGCCCTGGCGATGGATGAACTCATAGAGCGCCATATCCTCGGGCGGAGTGTGTCCGACGAACGCAACCACGTGGTTCCAAGGAATGCCGAGCGCACCGAACTCCTCAGATACGACCCAATCCCGGTCAGCCTATCACGCCAAGGGGGCGTGAACCGTCGCTAACAACGGTTGGGCTCGGCATGCATCATCTGCAGGAGTCCTCGTTTTTCCAAGACCATTTCCACGCTCGCACGCGTCCTTGCCCGTGGCTGAAGCGCATGATGAACGGGTTGTCCGGCCTCACCGAGTTCGGCTCCTTCATCGCCGGGCGGGGGAAGATGAATTTTCCCCAATTGGGAAAAGACCCGCCGCCCGGAGTATCATTTCAGGCGGTTTTCATCGTGGCACGTTCGGAATGCCGGGTCGAATGCCGCAAGGCTACCAGTGGAACAGCCTGGCCAGGGCCGACTGAAAGCAGGCGATGGGATTGCTTGAGTGGTGTGGGTTGTGTTTGGCCACAACCCGCTCGCCATCGCGGTATCGCCGACCCGCCGTGTTAGTCACCTTGATGCCTGGCAACGCCGCAGGTGAGATCGAACTGGAGTCGGCGGAGGTCGGCACCCTGCATGCCTTACATGTTCACCAGTAATGTCGGGCCAGTTACGATGAGGGCACTCCTTTCCAGCTACACGTTCTTGGTTATTTCCGGCGGCGGATGAGCAAGGTGCCGAGACCGACTAATGAGCAAAGGGTCGCCGATGGCTCGGGGACGGCGACGCCAATCGCATCTTCAAAGGTGGTGCCGACCCGAAGCTCGTCCACATTGAAGCGGGACCCTCCCAGCGAGAGCATGTTGAACGTGGACGGATTCAGAGTGGCGCTGTTGCTCACCGCCGCCGCATTGAAGGCGGCCTCGGTGAGGGTGGTGCCGTCGTAGAACGTGGCCTCTTGGATCGTGGTGGGGTTGGACGCGTCGCCCCAGGTGATCTTGGCGATGCCAATTTGGGGGATGCCATTCGTGTTCCATGGGGTGCCGGCGGGGCCGCTCAAGGCACCGGTGCTTGGATCCCAAATTCCCGCCGTGAATTGTTTCGAGCTGTTGACACCGATGCCGATGCATGCGCCACCATACGATGTCCAGCCGCGATTGTCCGTGCCCGTCGTATATAGACTGCCGGCGCCGATGGCAAAACTACAGCCCGTACCGTTGGCATTGGCCTTGAAATTGCTCGCCTCCACGTAACTCATCCAGGTAACCGCGCCGAGCGTGAAGGTGGCGGTGACACTGGGGTCCAGGGCACGCTGTGCCATCAGGTGGTCCGGGTTGTTGCCGTTGTAGCCGCTGTTGAGATTGGCTGTGGGGGCGGGGCTGCCGGCGAAGCTGCCGGTCTGCGGCACGGAGGTCACTGTGCCGTTCCACAAGGTGCTCAGCGTGGAGTTGCAGATTGCGAAACCGGAGGGCGACCCTGAGGGATAGGGACCGGTATTGATCGCACTCCAAGCCCCGGCAAAGCCCGTACCGCCGTTCTGGCCGTTGAGAGTCGTCCCCAGTCCTGAAGCGTAGCCAAACCCCTCGTATATCTGTAGCGCTGCCGGAGAGTTGAGGGTGCCTGTGATTCCAACGGCCGTGATGAGCGCAAGTTTTGTTTTCATATTTTGACTGGCTGCCATAATCCATGAAACATCCAATCAATTCCAAATGATTGGAGTGCTAGAATTGCGAATTCTCAGGGAGAAGTCAACTGAAATTGTTCAAATCGCCGAAACCATTAGAGAGATCGAACAAGTCCGCGCCGTGGCCCGGCGCAATGACAACTGAGTGCCTCTCATTTGTTGGCAGAGGCTGATGGCGGTCTCCACGGTGAGGCGGTGGCAGTCTCCGTCACCGGTGCCGGCGAACGGGTCGTCCACGCGGAGTGAAGGAATGGCCGCCCATCTGCCACAATAGCTTGGAGGGGTCTCATCCACCCCTTCGGAGTTCCCCCGAGGAGCGCAACACGGGAAGGGGTCAAACCCTTCCTTTTCTTTAGCTGCGAGCCGGCAGGAAAAGTGAAGTTCGTCACCTCATGCAGTCGCCGGCGGTCCCTATCGACCTGTCACTTTCAGCCGCATGAACAACTGGCCACCAGCCACCGGCACGCTGAAGATGTGCTCGGAACCCGTCCCGCTATCCGGCACCTCGGTCCAACTTCCCGGTAGCAAGGTCGCGCTGCACTCCGCGCCGTAGGTGATGTTGGTGACTCCCGCGGGCTGGGTGAATTCGATGACATAACTGTGATCCTTCAGTTGCGCCTGTGGCAATTGCCCGGGGTTGTTGCCGGCGGGATCCAGCCCGAAGGCGTAGGCGATGAGGGCGGAGGCCGCGTCCTGAGCGGAACCACTGGCAGCCAGACCTGGCAGGGTTGCCGCTTGCGGCGTGGCGGCAATCAACGCCGGGACGAGCGACTGGTTGGGTATGGTGTAGCCGTGCACGTCGTTTTTCACCTTGACGAGGACGCTGCGGTCTCCAAGGAAGAGGAGGTCCGCATCGTGGGCAGCGAGGGTGGAGTCTCCCGTCTTCACCCATTTGGGGGCCGTCCCCGGATTGTATAGATAATAGTTATTATAAGCGGTGGCTCCGGGAGTCGCATCGCCCTGCCAGACCGAGAACATATCTGCTGTCGCGGGGTCCAGGCTGCCAAAGAAGCCATGGCCCACATCCATCTGCCGGCTGCCGGTGCCGGTCGCGGATTGGACAACCGGATAGCCGCCGCCAACCAGGTTCAAGCCGGAGCAGAGCGGGCGGATGAAGTTGTTTGCACGCACCTCGCCACAAGCCAGGAGCGGTGCCCCAATGCTGCGCTTGGTGACAAACATCCCATGGCCGGGGGCTATCACGGTGGTCGATTGGTCGGCCAGGGTCGCATCGCCAAGCTTGACCCATTTGGGTTGGCCGCCATTGGCGTAAAGCCAGTAGGTGCTTGTTGCTGCGACCGCCGAGGTTTGCACCTGATCGGCCTCGGTCTGGATGTCCGCGGCGAAGAACCGGGTGATCGGAAACAGCTCACCCAGCGTCCAATGGCGGTGGATTGCGATGCGGTTGCCCGCAAGGGTCGCAGGCAGCACACCGGCGAGCGTGTTGAACGGAGGGGTGTCGGAACACACATCGCTGACCGTGGCCAGGGTCAGTGCGCTGCCAGTGGCGGAGACCACGTCGAAGCGCTGGCCCTCGTTGGGACCTGCGGTCACCTCAGTGTAATAGGAAGCGCCGGGTATCAGCAGCGTGGCGAGGTTCACCGTGCCCGCGCTGGTGACGAAGTTAAGCGTTTGGCCGCTGACGCCAGCGGTGGCATCCACCGTCCCGGTGAAGACGGCCTCGTGCTGATAGGGATTGTTGTAGGTGCGGGTGCCCAGTTCCATGGCGCTTTCAGTCCAGCCTTCGACTCCGGTGTAAGATATCTTATCGATGATCTGGTCGCCGTTGGCATCGAGTTCGGTGCGGAAGCGCACAAAGCCCTCGCGCGCCTCCAGGTTGCGGATGGTGACGGTTTCAAGGCCGGGGTTGAGCGGGGTGATAGTAATGTTCCTCGGGTTGATGGTTGTCAGCGGGATGGAGACCCAGGATGTCGCAGGGCCAAGCGCACTGCTGTATTCGAGGTAGTATGTGACTGTGGAGGTCGCGCCAACCGGGCGAGTGAAGCTGAGTTCCACCCTGCCCGTCGATACGGTGGAAGGGCTGATGGAGAATGGAGATCCCGCCCCGTTGGCGGGTGATAGATTGAAGGCATACTCGATGAGATTGTCATAACCGTCGCCATCGTCCAGCGTGGTGAATGTGACGTCCGCCCCTCTGAACAACCATCCCTGATAGGCGGCCACCACCCGATAATGGTAGGTGGTGCCATGCAGCAACCCGTTGATCATCGCGCTCACCGGGGTGGCACCGCCACCCGAAAGGGCAGCGGGATCGGCGACAAGGGTGGTTCCATAGGTTTCCCCAAGTCCAAATTCGAACGCCACCGTGGTGGCATTCCCGTTGGCATTGACGCTGCCATTCAACATCGCCGTAGTGCCGGCAATATCCGAAGCGGGGAGGGTTGCCGCCGTCGGCATTGGGGAGGAGACCAGGCCCAGCGAGAAATCGCCCTCCTGGCCGCGACCGCCCATGATGAAGGATTCGCCATCGCGCAGGGCGGACCTGTCCACAGTCACCGGCACGACGCTGTTGACAGTGGAGTTATTGCCCAACTGGCCATAGTTGTTGTAGCCCCACGCGACCATGGTTCCGTCCGAGCAAACGGCCAGACTGTGCAGGCGGCCGGTGGCGATGCAGACCACCGTTTTGCCGGCGAGCGCACCGCTGCGGTCCACCAGGTCCGGCACGTAGCCCGGCGTGAGGGTTCCGACCTGGCCGTAGCTGTTGTCGCCCCAGGCGGCCACGGTGCCATCGGAACACAGCGCCAGGCTGTGCATGTCGCCAGCGGCGATGCTGGTGACGGTCCGGCTTGCCAGCACGCCGCTGCGATCCACCAGGATTGGAGCCAAACTATCGGTGTTAAGGTTGTTGCCCAACTCGCTGTTGGCGTTGTAGCCCCACGCGGCGAGGGTTCCATCGGAACACAGCGCCAGATTGTGGCCGCCGCCGGCCGCAATTGCCACAACGGTTTTGCCGGCCAGCACGCCGGTCTGATCCACTGCCACGGGGACCTTGCTGTTGCTGGTGGAGTTGCTACCCAACCGCCCGTTGCCGCCGTATCCCCAGGCTGCGAGGGTGCCATCGGCGCACAGGGCGAGCGAGTGGGTGCCCCCGGCGGCCACGGCGATGACGGTTTTTCCCGCCAGCACTCCGGCGGAGTTCACCAACACCGGCACCGGGCTGGCGGTGGTACTTCCGTTGCCCAACTCGCCGTAGGAGTTGGAGCCCCAGGCGGCCACGGTGCCGTCCGCGCAGAGGGCGAGGAGGTGATTCATGCCGGAGCTGATGGAAACCACGGTTTTGCCGGCCAGCACGCCGGATTGGTCCACCGCCACCGGCACCGGGCTGGCAGTGGCCTCGCCGTTGCCGAGTTGGCCGGGTACGCCGGAGCCCCAGGCCGCCAGGGTGCCATCGGCGCAGAGCGCCACGCTGTGACTGGCCCCGTTGACGATGGCAACGATGGTCCTGCCCGCGAGCACGCCGGAGCGATCCACCGGCACCGGGACACTGCTGGCGGTGGTACTTCCGTTGCCCAACTCGCCGTAGGTGTTGAAGCCCCAGGCCAGCAGGCGGGTGTTGGCCGGTTGCAGGACCAGGTCGTTGCCACTGCCGCCGTAGTAGTTGGCGATGAAATAGCGGGTGACGCCCAGATAGGTCAGCGGCACCAGTTGGCCTTGCGCCAGATTGGTGAAACTCCCCCGAATCGCGCCGGTGCCGGTGATTTTCACCACCGTCAGCACCGCCACCGGCGGCAGGGCGAAATTGAGAGCAAAGTCCGGAGCGGCTCCCGAGGCCAGGAAATCCCCAACCGTTAGCGGCACCGCCGTGACCGAGTCGAAGGCGAAAGTCGCGGGCAGGCGCGTCACCGTGACCGTGTAGGTTTTCGCGTTGATGCCATCCGCCGCCGTGACAGCGACCGTGAGGGTGTTTTCGCCGACCGCGAGGCTGATAGGAGCGCTGGCGGTGCCTGACGACACGGTTCTGCCGTTCACGGTGACCGTGGCGGCGGGGGAAGTGGTGATCGGGGTCACGGTGATGGTGGTTGCACCGTTGGGCACGGTGGCGATGTAGCGGGTGCTAGCTCCGGCGAGCGCGGGCGAGAGGGTGCCGGGATTCAAACCCAGCTCCACCAGGGTGGCGAAGGTGGTGGTGGTGAAGGTCAAGTCGTCGCCGCGAGTGGTTCCCAGGTCGCCGGTGGCAACCACCCGGTAATGGTAGATGGTGCCGGACAGCAGGCCGCTGATTGTCGCACTCGCCGGGGCGGCGGTGCTGCCCGTGACGGAGGCGGGCGCGGCGTTGACTAGCGTGCCGTACGCGGTGGTGAGGCCGTATTCAAAAGTCACCGTGGCAGGGCCGCCCTGCGGATTGATGCTGGCGTTGAGGGTGGCTCCGGCATCGGTGATGGCGCTGGCGGCCAGCGTGGTGGCGGCCGGCGGTGGCGGCAGCGCGGTCAGGGCCAGGCTGAACGTGGTGCCACCTGCGGCGGCGATGAAGCGTTCGCCCGATTTCATGCCGGTGGAGTTGGTCCACACCGGGACGCTGCTGCTCGTTGTGCTGTTGTTGCCCAATTGGCCGTAGGTGTTGTAGCCCCATGCTGTCAGTTCGCCGCTCGCGCACAGGCCGAGGCTGTGGCTGCCGCCGCCACTCATCCCCATCACGGTCTTGCCGGCGAGCACGCCGGTTTGGGTCACCAGTACCGGAGCGCTGCGATAGGTGGTGTTGCCGTTGCCCAACTGGCCGTTGCTGTTGTAGCCCCAGGCGGCGAGAGTTCCGTCGGCGCAACCGGCGAGATTGAATTGGCTTCCGGAGCCGATGGTGGTGACGGCTTTGCCGGCCAGCACGCCGCTGCGGTCCACCAGCACCGGGACGCTGCTGTTCGTCGTGCTGTTGTTGCCCAACTGACCGTTAGTGTTATAGCCCCAGGCGGCGAGGGTGCCGTCGGTGCACAGGGCGAGCGAGTGATAAGTGCCGGCGGCCACCGCCTGGACGGTCTTGCCCGCCAATATTCCGGCGCTGGTCACCAGCACTGGCAGGTTGCGGTCGGTGGTGGTGCCGTCCCCCAACTGCCCATATGAGTTTGAACCCCAGGCAGCTAGCGTCCCGTCCGCACACAACGCAAGACAGTGATAGTCCCCGGCGGCGATGGCGATCACGGCCTTGCCGGCCAACACGCCGCTGCGGGTGACGGCCACCGGCGCCTGGCTGCCGCCCATCGAACCCCAGATGGCCAATGTGCCGTCCGCACACAGGGCGAGGGAATGGGCATTGCCAGCGGCGATGGCGGTCACCGTTTTGCCGGCCAGCAATCCGCTGCGGTCCACCAGCACTGGCACGATGCTGTTCGTCGTACTGTTGTTGCCCAATTGGCCGTTGCTGTTATAGCCCCAGGCGGCCAGGCTGCCATCGGCGCAGAGGGCGAGGGAATGGGAATTGCCTGCGGCGGTGGCCACGATGGTCTGGCCGGCCAGCACGCCGGCTGCGGACACCGGTGCGGGCACCAGACTGGTGTTGGCGGTGCCGTTGCCCAACTGGCCGAAGACGTTGTAGCCCCAGGCGAGTACCCGGGTGTTGCCCCACTGTAGAACAAGGTCATTGCCGGTGCCGCCGAAATAGTTGGCCACAAACGGATAGGTAACCCCGGCATAGGTCAGGCGCACCGTCTGCCATTGCCCGAGATTGGCAAACGTACCCTGAATGGGACTGGAACCGGTGTTTTGCACCACGGTCAGGGTGGTGGCCACGGCCGGTGCGAAGTTCAAAGTGAAATTCACCGTGTTTCCCGTGGCCGTGTAAGCGGCGGCGGTGACAGGCACGGTGCTGGCTGACGTGAAATTGGCCGTGACCACTGCCGCGCGCATAGGCAGGGCTAACAGGATCAGGCTGCTCCAAATCAGGGCGACATGGCGTTTGGGGATCGCGTTCATATGCGGGCGGGAGGTTGAATTCAAAGGGGAAGGAAGTCAAGCACCCCCGCAGCAAGCCGTGTGGGCGGCATGGCGCGCCCCCGTCATGAGGCAACGCGCCCTTGAATCCCCCTTGCACAGTCGGACCATGAGCATTTTCACACCGACCGACAACCACAATCCTCCACCACAATCCTCCGAGAGCCCAACTTTCGCTGTGTAGCGCGGGATACACGTTGGCGGAGCGCGCAGGGCGGACCCCATGGCGGCGTCGCGGACAACTGCGCCCTCATCCCGGAACCGTTACCGGAAGGCCTGGCTAATGCCAGGACCGGTGGGCGCTCTCCAATCAAGGGGCGGGAACCATAAGGCAAGCCAGGCCCGTCAGACCGCCGGTGCCCAGCATGATCCGGCACCAGCGCGATGGGGATTTCCCGGCGGGAGCCTTGTGCGCGCCATTCCAAGCGCAGGTCGGGGCGGATCTCAAGCGGTGCACGCCATGGCTCGGGGGCTGCAATGGGACCGGCGGGGCGCATGGGTGGAGAATTTGATGGGTTCGCGGGAATCTGCTCGCCAGGCAGGGGGGCTGGGTGCTAGACGCGGCGTGTGAACAAGATCATTTATAGCGCCGGTGGACGGGTACTGCCGCTTGGGGCGGCGTTTGCCAGTGTCATGAAGTGGGCTGCCCAGCAAGGACGTAGCCGGCACGGCGATCTGCCACACTGTTCGGTCACCAAAAGATTGAAACAAATACTGCTACTATCGATCTCGCTATTCCCACTGACTGCATGCCAGAAGCGGGAGGTGAATCAAGACCTCGGCAATGGATTTTCGATGACAGGGACCAAAGATAAAGGAGAATACACCATTAAGAAGAATGGTATGGAAGTGGCTAGGATTGATCTCAATATCGATCACCTAGAATACGAGGCTTTCAAGTCGGGCGCTCCCATGGGACATCTTTCCACTCCGCTAAATGACTCGTCAGGACGAGGCTGCTCAGCCATTCTGGCTATTCCATCTCAAGATGGCGGCACGGAGATCCATCAGGTTATCGAGAGGCGTTTGATTGATCCTAGAAAGGATTCGATAATCAGGGGAGCAGCAGCTTACATCACAAACGCAAAGCCCGAAGACACGCCAGCGGCACCCCCCACCAGCCCCACCCAGAAATGATCTACCGTAATTCCAACCCAAACCTCGTCTCGACGGTCACCCCCGGCGGTTGGGTTGCCTGCGTGTGACGCGTCAAACACACGAATCGTTTACTCATGACACAAGCCACTTCGATAGTTATAGGTCTTTCCCTCCTTGTTGGCTGCCAAAGCGGCCAGGTGAGACGCGCCAATGATCCAATACACAGCCAAAGAAGGCCCACCGAGCAGGACAAAGCCAAATGGATGTCGCAGAAACACATCCTCCCGGTCAGCGACGACGAGGTGACGGCTGCTAAACGCACAGAGGTCAAGTTTGTCGGCAAAGCGGCAGGCATTTGGGATGGTCGTCTGCGCTTGATCTTTCATTTGGGATCGCTCAAGACCCACGATCATGAGTACACGACCACTTCGTATTACGAATTGATCGACACCCGCAGCGGCAAACCGCTGGTTCGTGTGGAGAGCAGACTCTCAACACAATGGAATGACCAAGAGCGAGGTCAAAAGGCATGGTTTTCACCGGATGGACACATTGGGTTGATTTGCGAAGACCTGTCCGACGGCGACGAGGTTCAAGTTGTTAGTGCACTGCTAGTTTATGATCCCGAGGACTCATCGTGGACCGTCAGGTATCTGTGGCTGCCTAAGTTCGAGGGTTTGCCATACCGTGAGGACGGGCCGGTTCCTGCCGGGCTCTTGGGGGATATGATTGTCTTCGACCCGCTGGCCCCCGGCAGCTACCACAAAATGAAGCTTTCCGAAGTGCCAGTGGGGACTAAACCTTTGCCATTCACCACCGGATGACCGTCACGCGCGATGCGCAATTCGGATGACCCAAGACGCTGACTCAAATATCTCTGCCCAACTGCCGGGTCCATCCAGTTCTAATGACAAACCGTAAATGCCGTCCGTCTGTCCACACGCAGGCCCGCCCACTCGTGCCAGCATGCGCCGCCCACACCACCCACCCCCAACCAACAACATGAGAACCAAACTCCACACGTCCGCCGCCGCCATCCTGCTTGCCCTCGCGCTCGCCCCGCTCCATGCGCAGGAGGCCGCCCCGGTGCCTGCGGTGCCACCCGTGCCAACTGGGCCACACGACGTGTCACCACCCGTGCCACCCGTGCGTCCTCTTCCTGTTGTGCCTGGCGTCCCGCCAACCCATGTCGCTCCCAAGACGGAGAAGCGGACACTCGTGGTGGCGGAGCTTCGCGACATCCGCTTCGATATTTACCCGTATGGGATTGGCTCAATCAGCTTTCGTCACCCGGCCACCGGGGAGACTTTCACTTGGTCGGCGAATTCAGGCACCGCCAACGAGAACACGGCAGCCGGGGCCGCCGCGGTGCTGGCGGAACTCCGGCGTGCCGAGAAGGTTGAGCTGGTCCTTTATAGCCCGTCGGAGGGCGGCAAGGAGTTTAGGGTTAACCAGATGACTCTCGATTATGACTCACTGAAGTGAAGTGGGGTTCTGCCAGCCACGTTGAATGAATGTGAGAGATTCAACCCATCGCCTGTGTAATGTTATGGCATAGACCCCCACTCCCGAATGCCGTTGCCATGAACACGCTTCCCCGGTTCCTCGTCCTGGCCGCACCCGCGCTGCTGTTACTTGGGGCCACACAATGCCGCCGCCACGAGAGTCCCGCAATCAAGGCACCTGAGGCGCAGCCCGTCACCGAAACATCGAAGCCACCCGAGTTGCCCGGCTTCGCGCTGATCCCCTCCGGGGAATTCATGATGGGTGATGCGCTCGGTGATATAAACGGGGATGGTCCGCAGCACAAGGTGAACGTCAGCGCGTTCTATATGCAGAAGACAGAGGTGAGCAAAGCCCAGTGGGACGAGGTGCGGGTGTGGGCGTTGAAGCACGGTTACGCCGACCTGCCTGAGGGGAAAGGCAAGGCAGGAGACCATCCAGTGCGTGAGGTGACGTGGTATTCCGTCGTGAAGTGGTGCAACGCGCGCAGCGAGAAGGAAGGACTCGTTCCCAGCTATTATACCGACGCCGCGCAGGTGGAGATCTATAGGAAGGACGAGAAAGACCTCGCGAACACGATGGTGAAGTGGAGTGGCACGGGCTACCGTCTGCCCACGGAGGCCGAGTGGGAGAAGGCGGCGAGGGGTGGCTTGAGCGGCAAGAGGTTCCCATGGGGTGATACCATCAGCCACAACGACGCAAACTTCTGTAATGATGGCGACGAAGCCTACGCGGAGGGCTCGACCGGCTATCATCCCACCGGCACGACCGGCGACAATCACTGCACCTCGCCGGTGGGGAGTTTCGCGGTCAACGGGTATGGGATTCACGATATGGCCGGCAACGTGTGGGAATGGTGCTGGGACGGATATGGGGATTATTCAGTGTCATTGGAGGCTGATCCTCGGGGTGCTGCTGAGCGCTCGTTCCGAGTGGTCCGAGGCGGCGGTTGGTATGGCAACGCCAACGATTGCCGCGTCGCGTTCCGCAGTTTCGCCCCCCCCCGGCCCATCCCAGCATGGGCGACGGGTTCCGGGTGGCCCGCAGTTCGGTCCCATGACGTGGCAAGCATGCCGAGCTTTATGCCGCAAACTCCAACAACTCATCATCTGCCGAACAAAACTCAACCGGCCAGCCGCCGGGTCCACCAAGTCCTGATGACAGACCATAATTCCAAGCCCGCTCCAGCGTCCACAGGCGAGTCCGCGCCTGCGTATGACGCCGGACATGTTGCCATGAAGGCCAGGCGCAAGTTCTCTCCAGTCCGCGTGATGCTGGCCGCGCAAGTCGCCTCGGTTGGCCTAGCCTTCTGGTTCATGTTCTATTCCACGAGCATGTCCTGCGCCGCATCTTGCAGCATGGGTTCCATTATCTGCCTCATCCAGTCAGTCAATTCGGGCCTGTTGGTCGTGGCCCTGGTCATCGAGCGCAAGTGGTTGCTTCTGGTCCTGCCTTTGGCGTTCTGGTTTGTGGTTTGTATGATTGTGTTCGTGTCGGTGCATTAACCGGGAGCTGGGAAGCGTCAGGCAAGGAGGGGCGCGGCATCTGACGATCGGGGCGGCCCTTGGCTCCGGTGGCTGTGGAGTCGCTTGAATAAGTGCAGGGCTGGAATTTGAGGGGCTCGCGGGAATCTGCTGGTCACGCCGGGGGGCGGGATGATACAGGCGGCGTGTGAACCTTTGCCGCCTCACGCCACCACCCCACAGTCTCCTATGAAACCTCAGTACAGACTTCCACCATCACGCTTGACCGCAAGCGTCCTTTGCTCGTTGCTGGCATTTGCCGGAGTGGCGCACGCGGAGTATATCGAACTCGGCTATCAGGTTAGGGAGACCATGCTGCAATGCTCTGTGATCCTTGCCGCTGGCATGGTGGCATCGGCGATAATCCTTCGGATCTTGAAATAGATGGGGTCATGCCCAAGTCAGGCCGTGGCCCCAACATGGCTTGGTCTGGCCGGTCTTCTGGCTCCGCCTCAACATTGCAGCAAACGACCTGGTCCCCACTGCCGCCCGCGCTACAAAAGGGGAGCGGATGGGCATGACGCTCCCTTAGGACGGCTCAATCCGGCCAAAGCGACTGTACCCTTGGTGGCATGCGAGGGGGCGCTTCCGCCGAGTCTCCACGCTGGATACTGACGAGGACAGCGCCGGGCGGTTGGAGTTGCGCCGACACCAGCTTTGTGCGAAATCACTGGCGGTATGATGGGCGTCTGAAATCTCAAGCCCAAAGCATGGGCCGGTGCCTGGTCGTGGCGGATCGCAAGATGATCCGACGCGCTGCCCAGGCATCCGCTTTTTGAGTGTCCACTTTTGCGGTTGCTCCCGTGAAGGAGTGGATTGCGGTACGGCGTTGAATTGGCATGGAGTGATGCCAATCCCTTTGGTTACGTTGATATTGTGGCGACTACACGCGCGCAACGCATGGGGATGGCGAGGGTTAAACCCCGACAACGACATGAACCAGCCCCCCAACCTCCCTGAAACCGTGACGCCGCAGGCTGCGGCCCTCCGCCAGCGGGCCGAACAGACGCAGGAAGTCACGGCCCTGGCAACGGAGGATCTCGCCGCATTGTCACCCGAGTCCATCAGGCGGATATTTCACGAGTTGCAGGTGCATCAGATCGAACCGAAGATGCAGAACGAGGAACTGCGCCGGACCCAGGAGCAATTGGCCGCGAGCCACACGTGCTTCTTCGATTTCTACGAGCTGGCACCGGTGGGTTATGTCACCGTCAGCAAGACCGGCCTGATCCTGGAAGCCAACCTGGCCGCCGCCGCCCTGCTGGGAATTGCCCGCTGTGACATGATTCGGCAGTCGGTCAACCGCTTCATCTTCCGGGACCACCGCGCACGATACTTCCTGTACCACTCGCGACTCATTGCCACCGGCATGCCGCAGGCCGGCGAATTGCGGATGCTGGACAAGAATGGCGTTCCTTGCTGGGTCTTTTTGTCGGCATCCCTCGCGCACGACGAGGAAGGCCGGCCTCTCTGCCGCGTCGTGCTTACCGACATCACTGTGCGCAAGCGGGCCGAGGAGTCGCTGCGCCAAAGCCACGAGGAGCTGGCCCGTTTCAACGGCTTCATGGTGGGCCGCGAGTTGCGCATGTTAGAACTCAAGAGGGAAATCAACGCCTTGTGCGCCCTTGCTGGCGAGCCGCCCCGGTATCAGGTGGAGGATTTGAAGTGACGCACCCGGTGGCAGGAAGTATGGATGCTCCCAGGGCACCCCAACCACGCTGCGCCTGACGCGGCGTGAACCTGGGCAAATCCCCTATGTGACCCCTAGGGACACGCTCAGTTAGATTGTCCGATTCCTGCTATTGGCGGGGGCCGCGACCGCCGGTAGGGTGGCACAGATGAACCCGACATCGGTATGAATTCGCTCCCCGTGAACTTCGTAACGCCCGTGCTTCTGCCTGAATGCTCGGTCAGTCAGGGCGTTGCTTAGCGGGCGACGCTGAGCACGTCGCATTTCACGAAGACCATGACTTTGCGGGAGAAGTCCGGGAAGCCGTCTTGGTTCTTGGGTGAGAGGGCGGCGGCAAGGAGATACTCGCCGGCGACGGTGGTGACCGTGGAGTTGAAGCGCATGGTATAGAACGTCGGCACCTGGACGTTGGCAGTGCCGTGTTCGTCCTTCCACTCCGACCAGGACTGGTTGCCGACGTGATATACGATTTCCGGAGCCAAGCGCAGATTGATCGTGCGGTTGTCGTCACTGAGTCTGGTCTCGATTTCCAGGGTGGAACCGAGGTTACGCGTTTCCCAGGCGGATGGGGATGGGCCGGCGGTGCGAGGCGTGGGCTCGAAGTTGCCACAGGGTTGCGGGGGTTCGTACTCGGTGGGGTAGATGAATTCCTCGATTGACTCGGACTTGGACTTTTGGCCGTGTTTGGCGGTACACAGCATGGATTCCACGATGGTGGCCTTGCCCTTGGCGACAAGTTCGCCGAGTTGCTTGCGGAGGGCTCCATCGTTGGCAGAGGGATGCTCGGCAGACATGAGTGCGGTGAACTGCGCGTGGGCAAGCTCGATGAACTCGACCTGCACGCGCATCTGCCGCGAGTCGTTGTTTGCGGGGGCGGGGGCGGCCTCGGCGGGGGTTGGCAGGGCGTGTGGCAGCGTGGCGATGGCAATCATCACACCACCGACTAACAGTC
>Ga0118677_10003710_pt1 | contig 28589 bp, 26 predicted proteins | sample AliMusrvi5mmetaG_FD_86154 | JGI IMG/M metagenome (GOLD analysis project Ga0118677, IMG submission 86154) | reverse complement strand
GAGGAAAGCCGGGCCAATCCCGTCGGCCTTGTTCAGCTCTCCCCTGTAGATATGAAAAATCCGCTTTTCGGCGGGATGGAACCTTACCGCACAGAACTGGCGAAGATAGAGATTCCAAACCTTATGATTGTCGGGGAGTGCGATTGTGCATGCCTTGATTCATCTCAGCCGCCTGCATGGTCGAGCGATTCAGCCGTGACGACTGAGTACAGTCAGATGGCTCCCGCAGGGAGTGAAGCATGGGCGGTTGTCGCCAATGTTGAAAACGGCAGCCACTGTGGATACCTGACTGAGCCCAATGCATTCTGCTCTACGGCAGACAACGATTCCAACTGCACGCGCTGCAAGGATAAGAAAAAATACAAACCGGTCGGTAAGGAGAGCGACTTTACAGCAAAACTTTTTAAAGAATTTATCGACATATATCCAGCCAATTCGGGATTTACAGGGACACGCCAGGCTTGGCTTGACAGCAGTTGCCTGAAGTGGCTTGACAATCAAAACCCGATTGGCACATCGGTCAAACTTGTTCAGTTCAAGGGAGGAAAATACGTTTATCATGTTTAGCTCGTAATGAAAACCCGTTTGACCATCAGGATTTAAACTCACAGAAGCCCGCTACAAGCGGGCTTCTGATGTGGCAGAGGCAGTCTGCATATCAGACAACTACCTTGTTCCATGTATTCTGCTATTGGGCTATATGTGATGATAATTCTGATAGAGCTGTAAGGCATTACGCATACACATGGCGACGGTCATAGTTCCAACGCGAGGAATGAAGAGACTTGCCGCCTCCTTTGCATCCCGTTCAAAATTCTGCACAGAAGAAAAATTGAGGCAGATGGCTCCAGGTTTCAATTCATCTGCACTGATCTTTTCGAAGTTTTTTGATGGCACTCCTGTAATTACAATATCAGAATTTCTTAACGCCTCTCGGCGAGTCACAGCGATTTCTTCCTTTTGATTGACAGAAATATCAACGACAACACCCCCATTGACGTCAAAGGAAAATACTCTGGCACCGTCATTGGAAAGCATATAGGCAAGTGGTCTTCCAACAACTTCTGAACGATTAAAAATAGTTATAGTCTGCCCTTTGAACGGAAGTCCATAAGGCATATAAGCTTCCGTTTCCTGCAGCAATTTAGTTATTGCCAGCGGGGTGCAGGGAAGAATAGCCTTGTTTCGTTTTTCTGTATCATCAAAACGATCATTCGCATAAAGTTTGCTTATCCAATACGAGGTAAGCCCTTCTACATCCTTATGCGGAGAGACCATGTTTCGAATTTCCGCATCCCGAGAGTCATTCCAGATCGGGTAATAGATAAATATTCCGTGAATGGTTTCATCACTATTTGCCTCTGAAAGTATCCGCTTGATCGAACCGGGGTCCACCATGATCAAGTTAAAGGCAATGCCGACATCTTCGCATCCATTACGTGCATAATTGGAATAGGTTATGGAGGCAGGATCTTCGGATGCAAGAAGACCGACAATATTTATTTTAAATCTTTCTTTGCTGATTTCTCTTTTAACGATATCTCTAAAACTTGCAGCAGTATTGTTAGGTTCGAGAACATTCATAATTTTTACCCTATAGATGTTTTTTCATGCTTCAGTGCACGGTAACCTGAAGTTTATAACTGGTATTGCCCCTTGTTCCGCCAACAACAATTTTATACTCACCTGTTTTAGAGAGAGCTCCCTGCCATTGAGAGATATCCGATCCCCCTGTGATATCTTTTGCTTCCCTGGAGCCCCTTGCCTCTGGTTCAAGAACGTCAAAAGCCGCATTATTTTCAAGCGATGAAAGTTTAACGGACATAACCTGACCGGCATGAACCCTTATGAGGTAAACATCCCTGTCGCCCCGGACCACATCACCGCTGACCATCGCAAAATTTTTACCTCTGGCAAAATGAAGAGGCTTCTTAAACTCAGCTGCATGCAGCTCCGGCTGCAAAAAAAGTACCGTTATTACTGAAGCAATTGAGAGTGTGAGGGTTTTCAAATATTTTACAGCAGAACTATGTTTGGTTCTGAACCACATGATTGGCAATTTTGATTGTGAATGTTATGCAGAGTGCATAGCATATAAGAGAGCAAGAAGACTTTGCAACTTACTCTATTTTCATTGATAAGGTAAGAAGTCATATCATCGATAAAAAGGGGATTCGATCAGGAAATCAAACATTCCTATACAACAAGTGATGTAACATACATTTTCATAACTCGATAAGCTGTTCAGACGTCAAATGTTCAGCTATTTGCCCCCAATATGGCCAGATGGCAAGATGACACCATTTTCTGGCGATTTTCCTGAACCACCCCTCAACAGGTTCAGTGTTTCTCCTCATTCGTAACATTCTTCTGTCCGGATAATAATCGGGGAAAATAAATTGCATAAAAGAACGATCGTATTTAAATTGAAGCGAACAATTTAAGGGGCAAGTATCATGGCCAGACCCAAGAAAATCACCACTCACGAAATTCTGGATGCAATTGAGCGCGTTGTGGTCAAGTTCGGAGTATCACGCTTATCTATTGACGCTGTGGCCAGGGAGGCAGGGATCAGCAAATCACGTATCGTGTATGGCTACAAATCCAAGACCGCCCTCTTTGAGGCACTTATCGACCGCCAGTTTCTACGCAATAAAGAGCGTATCGACTTGCTTGTTCTGGAATGTGCCGAAACTCCCCATCCTGAACTTTTTGCCCGTATCAAGCTGGCGGAGCAAACTCCGGATGACATTGAACGAGCTGTTGCATTGGCAGTATCCTCCTCAATGTCAAGTGAAGTCTCTCTCCAGCGGAAGATGCAGGAATGGACCCTTCATGACCTGAAAGCCATGGAAACCGGAGCGAATCCGGAAGCCGCCCGCATAGTTTATTTCGCCCTTATCGGATTTAATAGCCATGAATGGTTTGGCTTGGTCAACTGGACCAGCAAGGAGCGTTTTTCGTTTCTTGAGGGTATCCGGGCGATGTATGCAAGTCATCCCGAGAGTCAAGCTCCAACCTCACACAAATCACATAAAGGATAATCTCCATCATGAAAAGGTCTTATATCATTGCAGGCTTACTCGTTGTCGCGATTGCCGCCTGGTACATCTGGCAGAAAAGTTCGCCGGGCGACCGTATGGGTTCAGACTTGAAACCGGAGGTCAGTGTTATAACCATGAAGACCGAGCCTGTTGCATTGACCAAAGACCTGCCTGGCCGAACCTCGGCCATAAGGGTAGCGGAGATACGCCCTCAGGTCAGCGGTATTGTAAAGAAGCAATTTTTCGTGGAAGGCAGTATGGTCAAGCAAAGTCAGCAACTCTATCAGATTGATCCCGCTCCGTATCAGGCCACATATAACAGCGCCAGGGCCAACCTTGGCAAAGCCGATGCAAACCTGAAGTCGGTCCAGGCTAAGGCATCTCGATATGCCGACCTTGTGACAATAGGGGGGGTCAGCAAACAGGAAAATGATGACGCAAAGGCAAGCCTTGCTCAGGCCCAGGCCGATGTCGCCATCGCCAGGTCAGAGGTTTCAACGGCCAAAATCAACCTTGACTATACCAAGGTCATGTCTCCGATTTCCGGACGTATCGGGCAATCGAAGGTGACGGAAGGAGCTCTGGTCAATGCCAATCAGTCTGTGGCTTTGGCTGTTGTACAGCAGCTTGACCAAATCTATGTGGACGTTTACCAGTCGAGTGAGGAACTGATGATATTGCGTAAATATCATCAGGCCTTGAAGGTCGGGGATTCTGGCAATATAACTGCTCCCGTCCGCCTTCTGGCAGATGGAAAACCAGTTGGCCAGAGCGGTAAGCTTAAGTTTTCGGATGTCACCATCAATCCGAGCACCGGCACAGTTCTGCTACGGATACTGTTTCCCAATCCCAACCACGAGCTTCTCCCAGGCATGTTTGTCCATGCGCGTCTGGAGCAATGGAAAGACGATCAGGTCATTGTCGTACCTCAGAAATCGGTGAGCCGAAATGTTGACGGCACAGTTTCGGTATGGGTCGTCGGGAAAGACGGAACGGTGAGCGTACGTCCGATCGGAGTTTCGGAAATCATCGGAGACAAATGGATTGTCACGAGTGGGCTCAAGGTCGGTGAGAAGGTCGTTTATGAAGGTATCATGAAAATTCAACCAGGCATGAAGGTGAAAACAGTAGAGGCTGGACAACAGGCCGTTCCTGCCAGATAATTTCATTTAATCAAGTAATCACTCTAATGTCCAGATTTTTCATTGACCGACCCGTCTTTGCGTGGGTGATATCCATCTGTATTATGCTCGGGGGGATCATTGCCATACAGACCCTTCCGGTTGAACAATATCCACGCATTGCTGCTCCCACCATCAACATTAATGCTTCCTATCCGGGAGCTTCTGCAGGAGCGGTTGAAAACAGCGTGACGCAGGTTATTGAACAGGCGCTGACCGGCCTTGACCACCTCCGTTATTTTGGTGCCAGCAGCGATTCCAATGGTAATGTCACCATTACGTTGACATTTGAGCCGGAAGTCAACCCTGATATTGCCCAGGTTCAGGTACAGAACAAGTTGCAATCCATCATGTCAAACCTGCCGCAGCAAGTCCAGCAGCAGGGAATAAAAGTTACCAAGGGCGATACCGGGTTCCTGATGGTTGTCGGCGTCTACTCGGCCGATGGTCGCGTCGATGAATTCAGCATGAACGACTTTCTGAACTCCAAAATACTCGATCCGCTGAGCCGTGTTCCCGGTGTAGGAAACATCCAGGTGTTCGGGCAACCTTATTCCATGCGAATCTGGCTTGATCCCTACAAGCTGACAAGTTACAATCTCACAACCACCGAGGTACAGGCGGCGATAAGCGCGCAGAATGCTGACGTTTCTGCCGGTCAGCTGGGAGGAACGCCATCGGTACCCGGACAACAGCTGAATGCCACGATTACAGCCCAATCCCGCCTGAAAAGCGTTGAAGATTTTGAAATAATCATGCTGAAGGTCAATACAGACGGATCCCAGGTTCGCCTTAAGGATGTCGCCCGTATCGAGCTTGGGGTGCAAAACTATGACATGACAACACGCTTCAATGGCAAACCCGCAGCCGGCATGGCCATCACACTGGCGACCGGGGCCAATGCCCTGAATACCGCCAGCCTGGTGAAAGCCAAAATGGAAGAACTGAAGCCGTTGTTGCCACCCGGTGTTCAAGTCGTTTTCCCGTTCGATACGGCACCCTTTGTCAAGACCTCGATCGAAGGAGTCGTTCATACCTTGTTCGAGGCCATTATTCTTGTGTTCTTTGTTATGTACCTGTTTCTGCAAAATTTCCGAGCGACTCTGATTCCAACAATCGCGGTGCCTGTCGTGCTGTTGGGGACCTTTGGAGTCATGTCGGTTTTCGGGTTCTCTATCAACACCCTCAGCATGTTCGCCATGGTGCTTGCCATCGGTTTGCTGGTGGATGACGCCATTGTCGTAGTAGAAAACGTCGAGCGCATTATGGAAGAGGAGCAACTCTCCCCTCTGGAGGCTACCAGAAAATCCATGGAGCAGATCTCCAGTGCGCTGATTGGAATAGCCCTCGTGCTTTCTGCGGTATTTGTGCCAATGGCTTTCTTTAAAGGCTCTACCGGTACGATTTTCCGTCAGTTCTCCATTACTATCGTTTCAGCCATGCTCCTCTCTGTTCTGGTTGCTCTGATCTTGACGCCGGCCCTTTGCGCAAGCCTCCTCAAACCGAAAAAGAGCGGGCATATTCCAGATAAAGGTATCACAGGACGTTTCTTCGCCTGGTTCAATAAGTTGTTCGACCTCAATCGCGAACGTTATATCAACGGGGCGAGTGCCATGACCGTAAATGTCAAACGATCGCTGGCGGCATTCATGCTGGTTGTGATTGTGCTGGGCATCGTATTATCGCGTATCCCGACATCGTTTCTGCCCGAAGAAGACCAGGGATTCATGTTTGTTCAGCTTTCCACCCCATCCGGCGCAACAAAAGAACGGACACTCGAAAGCGTGAAAGTCATGGAAAATTACCTGCTCAACAAGGAAAACAGTGTCGTTGAAAGCGTTTTCAGCGTGACTGGCTTCAGTTTTGCCGGTCAGGGCCAAAACTCGGCCATGGGGTTCGTACAACTGAAAGACTGGAGTGAGCGCAAAAAAAAGGGACAAGATGTCGCCTCCATTGCCGGTCGAACAATGGGAGCCATGTCGAGCGTCAAGGACGCAATGATCTTTGCATTTTACCCCCCGGCTGTTATGGAGCTGGGCAATGCTTCGGGTTTTGATTTCCAGCTTCTTGATCGTAAAGGCAAAGGTCACGGAGCGTTGATGAATGCCCGTAATCAGTTACTGGGAATGGCGTCAAAAAATTCTGCACTGAGCGGTGTGCGACCAAACGGGCTTGAAGATGTGCCGCAATACAAGATTGATATCGATAATGAAAAGGCCAGCGCCTTTGGCCTTTCCATTGCCGACATCAATACCACCCTGCAAACTGCCTGGGGATCCTCTTATGTCAATGATTTTATTCATGACGGTCGCATAAAGAGAGTGTTCATGCAGGGCGATGCACCATTCCGTATGAACCCTGCAGATGTCAACAGCTGGCACATCCGGAACACCAATGGAGATATGGTGCCCTTTTCTGCATTTGCCACTGGCAGCTGGAGCTTCGGTTCGCCGAAGCTGGAGCGCTTCAATGGCATATCGTCGGTAAATATTCAGGGTGCTTCTGCTCCTGGTGTAAGTTCTGGTGATGCGATGGCTGTATTGACGCTATTGGCACTGAAGCTTCCTGAAGGCTTTGGTATCGAATGGACAGGTCTTTCCTACGAAGAGCGGGCAGCAGGTCAGCAAACGCTTTTGCTCTATGCGTTCTCATTGCTATTTGTTTTCCTTTGTCTTGCAGCTCTTTATGAAAGCTGGACCGTTCCACTGGCTGTCATGCTTGTCGTGCCGCTTGGTGTTCTTGGTACGGTTCTGGCAACTTCTCTGGCAGGTCTTTCCAATGATGTCTATTTCAAAGTAGGCTTGCTGACCACCGTTGGACTGACAGCAAAAAATGCCATCCTCATCGTGGAGTTCGCCAAATCTCTCAACGAACAGGGTATGAACCTGAAGGAGGCTGCCCTGACTGCCGCCAGACAACGTTTGCGTCCGATTGTCATGACTTCCATGGCCTTCATTCTTGGCGTAACACCTCTGGCATTTTCCTCAGGAGCAGGCTCGGCAAGCCAGCATGCCATCGGTATCGGCGTAATAGGAGGGATGTTGTCGGGAACGGTGCTGGCAATCTTCTTCGTGCCGTTATTTTACATTCTGGTACAATCCCTTTTTACCAGGAAGCCATTAACCGAATTAACCGTAACCCAAAAAGATAAGGGATCAAACCATGACAATTAAGCTGCTGATCCCTTTATGCCTGGCTGCCGCCACACTGACATCCTGCTCACTGGCTCCACGCTACCAGCGCCCTATGGCACCCGTCGCCACTCAATGGCCGGCCTCTGCAGGGATACCATTGTTGGTCTTGGATGCAGAAGGACAATCGCATGTTGCTGATATCGGATGGCGAAGCATGTTCAAATCGCCAAAGCTCCTGAGCCTGATTGAAGCCGCGCTTGCCAATAACCGCGATCTCCGTATAGCGACGCTTAACATAGAGGCTGCCCGCAACACCTATCGCATACAGCGGTCAGATCTTCTGCCTTCGGTTAACGCGTCGGGCAGCGCCAATAGACAACGGATATCGGAAAGCAGCAGCACTTCCGGAAATCCGGAAACTCTCTCCTCATATACCACCGGCATAGGTATCACGGCATATGAATTGGATCTGTTCGGGCGTGTCCGCAGCCTCAGCAACCGCGCCTTAAACCAGTATTTTGGAACGGAAGAAGGTCGTAAGGCTGCTCAAACGAGCCTGATTGCCGAGGTGGCCAATGCCTATCTCACCTATCTTGCCGATAGAGAACTGCTGCAGCTGACCGAAAACACGCTCAAGACCCAGTATGACAGCTTTGATCTCATCAAGCGCAGTTTCGATTTGGGAGCGAAGTCTCAGCTGGAGGTGTCACAAGCCACTACCATGGTTGAAACCGCCCGGGCCAACCGCGCCCAATATCAACGTCAGGTGGAAAAGGACAAAAACGCCCTTACCCTTTTGGTCGGAAAGGAAATCGAACCAGAACTCCTCCAGCCTGAAACCCTCAGCTCTGTTCAGATAATGGAAGTACTCCCCGAGGGAATTCCATCCACTGTTTTGCTGGACCGTCCGGATGTCCGCAAGGCTGAATATGCTCTTAAAGCTGAAAATGCCAATATTGGTGCAGCACGGGGAGCCTTTTTCCCAAGCATCAGCCTTACTGGTTCAGCGGGCTTTGCGAGCAGCAGCCTTACCAATCTGTTTGTTGGCGGATCGAGCAGTGTATGGAGCTTTTCCCCCCAGATCAACTTGCCGATTTTCCAGGGAGAGCGCCTGAGCTCCAACCTCAAATTGGCAAAAACAAACAGGGATATTGCCATCGCTCAATACGAAAAAACCATTCAGGTCGCTTTTCGGGAAGTTGCAGATGCGTTGGTTTCCACTGCAACCTACACAGAGCAGTTGCAAGCACAGCAGGCTCTTGTCAAGGCCAGCGAACAGGCCTATACGATCTTGAAGGCCCGTTATGCCCATGGTATCGATAGTTACTTTGCCCTTCTGGATTCACAACGATCTTTCTACTTGGCACAGCAGAATGAGATTCTGGTTCGTCAGCAGAATCTGACCAACCGGATTGACCTTTATAAGACTTTGGGAGGTGGGTGGAAATAGAACGTACAGGCAAATAAAGCGTTGGTTGACCTGCTTGGCAGGATTGCGGAAAGAAATAAATCCACAGCAACTCCCCTGCTCTTTGGATTGAATAGCCACTGATAGCTGCTCCAAAAAAAGCAGCTATCGGGACTTACGGAAAAGGTGTTCGAGCGGAAGTATTGATTAAGCAGGCGGAGAAAAATTCTTACTTGCTATGCTCGACGATATAGGCTACAGAGTTGGCGATCTGTGCATCCGTGAACTCAAGATTACCACCTTTTGCAGGCATCAGCCCTGTTTTACCCTGAAAACCTTTGATGGATTTGCTGATCAACAGATCCATACCCTGCGTAAGACGAGGAGCCCATGCTGCTTTGTCGCCGAGTTTCGGTGTTCCACCCATGCCGGTTTTGTGGCATACTACACAGGCTTTATCGTAAACTGCTTTGCCGTTATTGAGATCATAGGCGGCCAAGGCATCGCTGAAACTCAATGTAAAGACAAATAAAGAGCAAAATACTGCTAAAAAGAATCGTGACATAAGATGTATCCTTTAATTGATTTAATGGTTTGGGGTACTTCAAAATTGTCTTCTAATTTAGAAATCTCCACGAGTGTTCCTAATAATTTTTCAAAGATTTCTTAGATATTTCTTAATATTCGTATATATTAGACGCGCTTCGTTTGAGCTGGTGAATATTTACCGGTCCAGCGACTATAAACAACACCCTTGATATTTCACGAAACGATCTCCTATAAAGTTTCGTGAGCACATAATTGGAAAAACATTTGAATCTCTGATTTTTTTTAGAGTCACTCGTTTTATCGGGAAGCTTTTTTTTGCTCAAACGTTAACATTCAAACCACGGAGAGATTTTTTATGAGGAAAATGACATTTACATCTATTGTTTCGCTATGTATGCTGCCGATTCTGTTCTGGAGCTCAGAGAGCCAGGCTATACCATCATGGGGAAGAAAATACCAGACCTCGTGCCTGATGTGTCACTCAGGTATGCCGCAGCGAAATGCTGTCGGTGAAGCCTTCAAAAACAATGGCTATCGCATGCCATCCGGCGTTGAAGAGGCGTTTACCCGTCAGCAGCAGGTAAAAATGGGGAATGACGAATGGAAAAAAACCCTTGGAGCACCTGTCGAAAGTTCTTTCCCCTCATTCGATCCTTTAAGCCTTGCTTTCACCGGCAACCTGATCAGCTATAAAGCTGCGACACATACCTCTACTGGCGCAGTATCCGCTAAAAAAGAGCTTACATACAACGCACCCAATGTGGCTTCGCTATTTTTTGGAGGCTCAGTAGGCGAGCATCTGACAATATTCGGCGAAATAAACGGATTTGGAGGTGCTGCTGTTGAAACCGATAAGGATGCTACAATTACCTCTACTGTTGATACACCTATTTCATCAAATGTAAGGGCCGTCTGGCAGTTTTCTCCAGGCCTCAACCTTGCTCTCGGCAACAGTTTCAGTAATGTTTCATGGAACGGTGTAGGTGTCGGCGGCGTAGTAAACGTCTCTGGTGTACTCCCTGCTCCGGCGACCTACGCAGAAGTCAACTTCACAAGAGGAGAGACAGCTGGATACTCCCTTACTGCCGGTACCAGTATGGCTGCTAAATCGACAACTCCGATTGTTGCAACCGAAAATAACATTGACGATATCCTTTATCTTCGTGGAAAATTCAAGCTCTTCGGTGCAGGCCTGCTCAGCGGTGCCAATGGAGAACTCGGCAATCCCTATACCGGCCTTGACAACCAGATCGTCATTGGAGGCGGACTCTCCTACGCTAAAAACAGCATTAGCGGCGTAGCTGATCCAGTCACCAAAATCGTTCCGACAATCGGGTTTACAGGAAATTATACCGGAGAATCCTTAGTCTACGGTGGTGATATCCAGGGTATCTATAAAGACTTTCAGGTCGGTATAGCTGCAAGCCATGACCGTGATCTGGAACTAAATAACTTAAAAGTTGAGGCTGGATACTTCATGTACTCCTGGCTTTTTGCTAAAATCGCATACTCGGACATAGCATATGCCTCTAAAAAAGGAACATATGACGAGCATCAGCCAACAATTGCGCCTGCAATTTCGGCATATTTGTCGCCCGCAGTTTCACTTACTGGAACCTACATCTATTACACCAAAGAGAGGGTAGCAAGCGGCGTAACCAATCAGAACACTTTTGCTCTGGCTGTAAGGGCAAGCTTCTAAGATTATTGGATCACCCTTTTTTCCAAAAGGGGTTACCGTTTCATAAAGGCATGATCGTTATTTACGGTCATGCCTTTTTTATTTACAGGTATCGAAATTGCCTCATTTTTCTTTTCAGAGGAGTTCTGCCCTACACGCTACTCCGGCATTGAGATTTGGGAGTGAAGCTATCTTTTATCGCTATTCCAGCACCTCCCGGAAGAGGGGAAAAACAATTGATTATTCCCCTCCTGATTTATTATATTCCGCAATAATTTTAGCGCCATGATTTTCCCCGGATTTTGAGGGGGTTCAACATGAGTAAACATCTAACATCATCAAGGGGATTTACCATAAATCGAATCATTGATATTACCGAACTTGCTCTTCGGGACGCACACCAGAGCCTGATTGCAACCAGACTGGGAATTGAAGATATGACCGGGGCCTGCGCCGATCTGGACGATGCCGGCTACTGGTCACTGGAGTGCTGGGGTGGAGCCACCTATGACTCATGTATCCGTTTTCTGAACGAGGACCCGTGGGAGCGCCTGCGCACCTTCAAGAAGCTCATGCCTAAAACTCCGCTGCAGATGCTGCTGCGAGGCCAGAATCTTCTGGGATATCGGCACTATCAGGACGAGGTGGTGGAGCGGTTCTGCAACAAGTCGGCAGAAAACGGTATGGACGTTTTCCGCATTTTCGACGCACTCAATGACCTGAGAAATATAGAGACCTCGGTTCGTGCGGTCAAAAAGGCCGGCAAACACGCTCAGGGGACGATCTGCTACACCGTCAGCCCCATTCACACAACACAACTTTTTGTTGATCAGGCGCGCAGACTTCAGGATATGGGAGTCGATTCGCTCTGCATCAAGGATATGGCAGCTCTCATAAAACCCCAGGCGGCATTTGACCTGGTAAAGGGAATTAAAGAGGCATGCGGAGATGATCTTCGTGTTCATCTGCATGTTCATGCCACCACAGGCGTTACGATGGTGAGCCTGATGAAGGCTGTCGAGGCGGGAGTGGATTGTGTGGATACTGCAATCAGCTCCATGAGTCTCGGACCGGGGCACAACCCTACGGAAAGCTTTATTGAGATGCTTGAAGGCACCGGGTACACCACCCGAGTCAACAATGAGAAAATACTGAAGGTAAAGACTCATTTTATGACTGTGCTTGGGCGCTACAGTGAGTTTCTTTCGAAGGTTACCGGCGTTGAGACTGAGATATTCAAGAGCCAGATCCCAGGCGGCATGCTTTCGAATATGGAGAATCAGCTCAAGCAGCAGGGTGCAGGAGACAGGATGAAAGAGGTTCTCGAGGAGATTCCGCGTGTCCGCAAGGATACCGGCTATGTCCCCCTCGTGACTCCCAGCAGCCAGATAGTAGGCACTCAGGCTGTGCTTAATGTTCTGATGGGAAGATATAAGGTGCTGACCGGTGAATTTGCTGACCTGATGCTCGGCTATTACGGCGCAGTTTCCGGCGAAAAAAATCCGGACGTCGTGCAGATGGCGCAGAACCATGCCCATAAAAAGCCGATCCACTGCCGGCCTGCAAATCTTCTGAAACCGGAGTGGGACAAGCTTCGTTCGGCAGCTCTTGCCATTCCTGGATGCAACGGCAAGACTGAAGATGTTCTGACCTATGCCATGTTCCCACAGGTTGCTCCAAAATTTTTTCCAGAACGCCACGAGGGTCCACGAAATCTTGGACGGAATCCTGCGACCGGCGAATCGGAAACACAACCTCTTGAAGGGCATCAGGGGGCGATAACCGGCCCCATCACCTACTCCGTAACGTTGAGCGGGCGACAGCATAAGGTGACTGTAACGCCTTACCAGTAATTAAATTATGAAAATCATTGCATAGTCGGGATACCATGAATATTGAAGCGATACTACAGGATCTGAATCAGAGGAAGGAAGCGTTGCAATTGGGCGGCGGGCAGGACAAGATTGACCGACAGCACGAGGCAGGAAGTCTCAGCGCACGTGAACGCATCGGCGCACTCCTCGATCAGGACAGTTTTCAGGAATCGGGACTTTTTGCCAAACACCGCTGTACAAACTTCGGCATGACGGACAAGGAGATGGCGGCGGATGGTGTTGTAACCGGGGCCGGCAGCATCAATGGAAGACTGGTGCATCTTGCCAGTCAGGATTTCACTGTTGTCGGAGGTTCGGCCGGTGAAGCCCATTGTAACAAGATAGTGCAGATGATGCAGTCTTCTCTCAAGACCGGTTCGCCTTTTGTTATGATCAACGATTCAGGAGGCGCGCGCATTCAGGAGGGTATCGACAGCCTCTCGGGATACGGTAAAGTATTTTACAACAACGTCATGCTTTCGGGCGTTGTACCCCAGGTTTCAATTATCTGCGGCCCCTGTGCAGGCGGCGCGGCCTACAGCCCTGCCCTGACAGATTTTATCATCCAGACCCGTGCGGCCCGGATGTTTATTACCGGCCCATCGGTCATCAAGGCGGTCACTGGTGAAGTTGTAACGGCAGAAGAGCTTGGCGGACCGATAGCCCAGATGAATAACTCGGGGGTGGTTCACTTCATCGCCGAAGATGATCTGGATGCCATTGCCATCTGCAAGCGCCTCCTCTCATTTCTCCCTTCCAATAATCTTGAGGACTCTCCCAAGCTGGAAGCTGATGATATTATTATTCCGGACAAACGTCTTAACACCGTTATTCCTCTTGATCCGAAACAGCGGTATGATGTCAGGGATGTCATCGGTCATATCGTGGACAAAGCTGACTTCATGGAAGTGCAGTCATCATTTGCCGCCAATATCGTCATTGGGTTTGCCCGCCTTCAGGGACGCGCGGTGGGGATCGTTGCAAACCAGCCAAACGTTATGGCCGGCGTGCTGGATATCAACGCCTCGGACAAGGCCGCCCGATTCATACGGTTCTGCAATGCCTTCAACATACCGCTTATCACCTTTGTCGATGTGCCAGGTTTTCTGCCCGGTGTTGAGCAGGAGTATGGCGGGATTATCCGGCATGGCGCCAAGATGCTTTTTGCCTATGCAGCTGCTACCGTACCGAAAATAACGGTAGTTCTCCGCAAAGCCTATGGAGGAGCCTATCTTGCCATGTGCAGCAAGGACCTTGATGCTGACAGAGTTGTATCGTGGCCTTCGGCTGAGATCGCCGTCATGGGCGCCGATGGTGCCGTTGACGTTATTTTTCGCAATGAGATCAAGAAAGCGGATGATCCTGCAGTGCGTCGCCTGGAGCTGGTCAAGGAGTATCGGGAAACCTTTGCAACTCCTTATGCCGCTGCCGCACACTTTCAGGTGGATGACATCATCGAGCCGGCGGAAACGCGCAGATATCTGGCCATGTCTCTGGATTTTCTCCATTCCAAACGTGAATTCAGGCCTCAGAAGAAACACGGCCTGATTCCACTTTAACTCTCTATTCCAATGGAAGAAACACTATCTGAGCCCATACAAAGCGAGCCTAAAATAACTCAGGAGCTGCTGGTAATCATGTCGGCGTCTATCGCCGCCTATCTGGGAAAAAACGTCAGGATCCGCCGTGCACGCTTTATAAGCAACCAGGGACCAAGTTCATGGTCGCAACTGGGGCGCGTATCCATTCAGTCATCCCATACCTTCAGTACCACTAAATAAGGAATTATACCGTGCAGTTGATCTTGACCATAGACGGAAATAAATATGTCGTTGACGTGGATGTCCTCGAAGGAGAGGAGATCCGGACGCCGGAATCCTTTCAGGAGATGACCTCAACGATTCAGTCGAAACAGATTGTCGCTCCATCTCCCCTTCCTCAGGCATTGCAGCCGGTTTCGGACGGCCTGCCCGATGACAAGGTGTGCCGCAGTCCTATTGCAGGGATTGTGCAGCGGGTTAATGTCCAGGTCGGGCAGACGCTTCAGGTTGACGACCTCTTGCTTGTGCTGGAAGCCATGAAAATGGAGACAAATATTACAGCCCATACGGAAGGAACAGTCAAAAAGATTATGGCCTCACCGGGAGAAGCGGTAAAAAGCGGGCAGGCTCTTATCGAATTCGAGTAAAACTCTTATCTTCTTCGCCTCTCCAGCCGCACCGGGTTGATCAGGTAGTCCCGGGGCTCTACTCGGGATTGTTGATTTTCCTTGAGACTGGAAAGATTTCAAGCTTCCCTGGCCGTTGTGGATTGCTGAAAAGTGACGATCTGACAGGAACACTATACAATATTGTATATTGGAGGATAATCCCCTTTTTCCCTTTTGGAACTGTTACCCCCACCTCTATTCGTAACAGAAACTTCCATTCAATGTATACGAATCATGAAAAAAAACTTTTCCCTGAAATGTATGCCGTTACTTTTCTTCACGGCTATCATGATCAACTGGATGATGGTCACGCCGCTTACAGCTGCGGAAAAAATCACTAATCCCAATCCATCAGCCGAGAGATCCTCAAGCATCCCGCAAATGCAAACAATCGGCATAATAGGCGGGGTCAGCTGGGTATCATCACTGGAGTATTACCGCCTTATGAATCAGATGGTCCGGAATAAACTGGGAGGGCTGAACTCAGCTCAAATTCTCATGTATTCCATAGAGTTTGGTGAATTTGCCAGGCAGGAACGTCTTGCCGACAAGGGTGACTGGAAACCGTTGAGAAAAATAATGATTGATGCTGCTCAAAGGCTGAAAAACGGAGGGGCTGATTTTATTGTCATAGCCTCGAACACGATGAACTCTAGCGCAGAGGATATTGAGAAAACGGTAAACATCCCGGTTCTGCACATCGCTGATGCAACAGGAAAAAAGATTAAGGAACAAGGCCTTTCATCCATCATACTCCTCGGCACGAAATACACGATGGAAAGTAAGTTCTACCGTGACCGGCTCGAGAAGAAATATGGACTCAAAGTCATCCTGCCCAATCAGGCTGAGAGAGAGTACATCAACACCGTTATCTTTGATGAATTATGCGCCGAAAAGATCAATAAGGAGTCCAAACAGCACTTCATACAAATCATCAATCGACTTGTTAAAGAGAACCATGCTGAGGGAGTTATACTTGGGTGTACAGAAATTCCTTTATTGATAAAACAGGAAGATGTGAGTATACCTGTGTTTGACACAACAGCCATTCATGCTGAGGCCGCGGTAACGTATTCATTGAGCAAATAACATATACATGTCAGGTGCGATCCGTAACCCTGCAGCGTCCTCTTCCCCTCAAAATGAAAGCCCCTTCGAAAGTCGGGGCTTTACCTTTTATAGCAGCGCTTCTGAAGAGAATAACTCAGAAAACCTTCTGATGCTCAATGGGAACAAGGCCTATTACAAAAGCGATGGTTGAAATACTGTTTCATTATTGAAAATTTATAGTTTTTAGCTATTCATTTATACCGAAAATCATTACTTTTTTCTGAACACTCCTCAATATCGCCTTATCAGTATATAGAGACAGTCACGGAACATCCATGGTAGATCGCAGACATGAACCCTCTTTAGCCTGTTTTTCTATCTATCCGAATTTCAATAAGTCCAGCGTTCCCCGGTAGTCCTTTCGATACCCTCGCAGTAAAGCAGTACAGAATTATCATTGCCATATTTGCGCCGGTAAATTTACGCATAGCGCTCTTAAGGCAATGTCGTTTCGATTTACTCATACATCATTTTCAGATATGCTCTCAAAGTGCCGACAAAACCAATAACAAAACATACCTGACATGAAACATTACCCTCACCATCGGACCTCATGGGTATTGGCGATCTTCATGCTCTTTATCGCCTCTACCACTCAAACACTATTCGCTGCAACAACTGCGTGCCCCAAGCAATATCTGAGCGGAGTTGCTCCTGATATTGAAAAAAGCTCTCTGGTCTGCTGAACATATTCCGAATCCGTTTGCAGGCTGAAGGAATAATCAACTTAAATGGAGCAGTGTGAAATGAAAAAGAAAGGTTTTTATCTGCCTTATCTGCTTAGTGTTATGGTCATGATAACACTCGCCGGACCTCAAAGGGCACAAACCAAAGAATTCAATAGTGACAGTATTAAGGTCGGGTCAAAAGCCATTTACTGGAAATCAGAAAGAAACTACATTGGAATGTTAGCCGCGTATTCCGTTGTCTACAAAGGCTGGCAATCGAATAATGCCCGCGGCTACAATATCGGATCCGTTCTCTTAAGGAATGATTCCCTGGAAAATGGCCGATTGGTATTCTGGGCGAGGAATTGCAATACAATAACTCATAATGAAACTCAGCACGGCGAGGTCCGGCTAATGCTCGGGTATCTTGCAAAACTAAACGCCGACAGAAAACATGGCAAGAGAGTTCCTGATATCAAAAATCTTGATGGTTATACGGTATTCACGACACTCGAACCATGTGCTCAATGCTCAGGCATGATGACACTTCAAAAGGTTCATCGGACAGTTTACGGACAGAGTGATCCCGGATTCGGCAAAGCTCTTGAGCGGTTGCAAATAGATTCAACACCCCTCACAAGTGGTGGATATCCGCCATATCCTCGAAAAGTGGTTTCTGAACGGTCTAACATCGCCTACTGTGATTTACTTGAACAAGCATATAAGAATGCCGGTCCGGATGTTCATATTACCGACTTCCTTAAATCTGTCGAAGCAAAAAAGATTTTTGAGCAGGCATATACTGAGTTTAGAAATTATAAAGCACAAGTCCCTTCAATAAATGGCCAGTTTTTAGAAGAAGCCAAACGGATGGTTGAATCTGTGCCAAAAAATTTCAAACCACTCATTCCTGATATTTAGTAACAATACTCGCGGTTGAAAGGGGAAAAATCATTTTCCATAACATAAAACCAAAGGAGGATAGTGATGGCACTGACACCAATCGATACGTATCAGGTTATGTATTCTGCAAATTCATTCTTTCCGAGGATTTGGCTTCAGGGAGGTGGCAAAAGCCTTGGGCAGCTCATTTTCCATCCCAACGGGGCCGCACTACCGCCGGATACATCGACCAGCGGACAAGCACAGGTGCATTACCATCTGGATGACTTTCAAAACATTATCGGTCTCCTGAAAACCAATAAACCGGTATCCCTCCTCTACTCAGGCTCAGGCGGCGGGTTTGAAAACGGCATTGAGACCGGAGCTCGCCCTGTCGGCACCTGAACCGTTACTGCCTGAAATTATTGAACAAAAAAAAGCCCCGACTTGCGAAGGGGCTTTTTCTGTATTGACCTCAAGTGGTCACGGAGGAAGAAGATACCTTTCTATCGCCTTTACCGAGAGCAGGGTATCTCGATGCTTTCAGCCGTCCTCCGCAGTGATACGACGGTTAAAATCAGTATCAAAATCATCAACGCCTTCGTCGAAATGCGGCGTTTCATCCAGAACAACGCGCAATTATTTGCCTGACTGGATTCGATTGAACAACGTCAGCTCGCTTTGGATATGGAAACGTATAACCAACAATACCCCCCTGTAGTCATTGAATCTTTTAAAGAGGCTCATGACCGATTTTTGATTATTGACGAAGCAGAGATATACCATATTGGAGCATCGCTCAAAGACTTAGGGACTTGGAAAATACTGATCTACCCATTATAATATCTTCATACTGCAACGTAAAAACTGGAGAACTTGCATATGAAGACATCTATACTGAACCGAAACGGCATAACTCCTGAGATAGCAGGGCTGATTACTCGACTGGTTACATTAATTCCGTGGCCAGTTCGGCGCCAAGCAATGGGAGATGTTGTGCTGACCATATTGGACGGTAAGCCACGGGTTGCCGAAAATGAATTTGGCTGGAGTCGCTCAGCGGTGGCATTAGGCATAAAGGAATTTGAAAGTGGGATAGTCTGTGTCAACGATTTGTCAGAACGACACAAACCAAAATCAGAAGAGAAGCATCCTGAGTTGCTTGCATCCATTCGGAAAATAATGGAACCCCATAGTCAGGCAGAACCACGCTTAAGAACAACATTGCTCTATACGAACATGACAGCCCAATCAGTCTATAATGCGCTTCTTGCCGAAGGGTGGCCGGAAGAATCACTGCCTGCAGTTCGAACCATATCCAATATTTTGAACCGGCAGAAGTACCGATTACGGACGGTTCAGAAAACCAAGGTTGAAAAAAAACAGCAGAAACAGATGCCATCTTCAACAATGTCTGGAAAATGAACACGTTGGCAGATGAGGTTCCTGAAACATTACGATTAAGTATTGATACGAAAGCGACAGTACTTGTCGGGCAATATTCTCGAGGCGGAAAGTCTCGTGGACCCCAGGCTGTCGAGGCATGGGATCATGATATGCGACCCAGAGAAAAGTTGGTTCCTGGCGGTATTCTTGAACCTGTTAGCGGCAAATCATTCTTGTTTTTTGGTAGTAGCAACAAGACCAGTGACTTTCTGGTTGATGGACTTGAGTTGTGGTGGAAAGAGAGGAAGTCCTCACTTTCTAACCTCAAACAGTTGGTCATTAATATGGATAACGGTCCGGAATGCAATGGGCATCGGAGTCAATTTCTGTACCGGATGACCGCGTTTGCTGATATGACTGGACTGGACATTCGATTGATCTATTATCCACCCTATCACAGCAAATATAACAGTATTGAACGCTACTGGGCTGGGTTGGAAAAATCATGGAATGGTTATCTCCTTGAGAGTGTGACAACGGTTATCAATCGTGCCAGCAACTTTGCTTGGCGGGGAATATCGCCAACAGTAATGCTCCTCGATACGGTATACCAAAAGGGCATAAAGCTCTGTGGCAAGGAAAAAAAGAATCTTGAAAAAAGACTGAAGCGATCAAAAGATCTACAGTGGTGGGATATAAGCATCAAACCTAAAACGGTATTTTTATAATGACTGCGTCCCTTAGGGAAAAAATATGAATAAACTTAAAATGCACTCCTCAAACCTGACAAATGAGACTGTTCGAATTGCCTGCTTCGATACAGCCTTGGCTCTATTGGCTCAAAGAAGGCAAAGACTTTTTCTGAACAGAGGATAACGTGTATATTGGATCATTCAAAGCGAAGCCACTATGAAGTGGGGCACTCTATACGTTGGCTTCTTTGTCCGGAAAATGCCAGATGAAAACAATTAACATCAAAGAAAACATGACGAAACTCAAGGAAATCAAAGCTCAAATAGCTGAACTTCAAAAAGAGGCTGACGCAACATTTCATCGCGACAAACAAGCTGCCATTGCGGATATCACATCGAAAATGTTTGCCTACAACATCAGCATCCCGGAGCTTCTGAATAAGGGAAAAGCAGCAAGATCTTCATCCAAAACTTCGGCACCCGTTAAATACAGGAAAAGTGAACATGAATTCTGGGTAGGCAGAGGCCCGAAACCGAAATGGGTAAAAGAGGCTGAAGAGAAGGGTGAAAACCTCGAAGTATACAGGGTTCAGGAACAAATAACTCAATAGGTTTTTTCAAAATGACCACAATGCTTGATTTCAAAATTGACAATAATAGCTGTACCCTTTGCGGCGAGTGTGTTACTGATTGTCCGGCAAGGATCATAGCAATGCCGGAGGATGGCTATCCAAATATTCCCTTTGAAAAAGAGGGTATTTGTTACAAATGCCAGCACTGCCTGACAATCTGCCCGACAGGATCAGTATCAATACTTGGCCTGGATCCGGCTGACAGCAGAACTCTTGCCGGCCGATACCCTGACCCTGACCAGCTTGAGACGCTCATTAAAGGGAGACGGTCAGTGCGCCGCTACAAGGACGAAAATCTTGATCCTGCACTCTTTCAAAAACTCCTCGATGTTGCCTGGCACGCTCCAACAGGCGTCAACTCACGTCAGGTTCGTTTTACCGTATTAGACAGCAAGGAAAAGGTTGCACAACTGCGTGATGCAGTAATGGCAGGACTGGAAAAACTGATTGAAGAAAATGCTCTTCCGGATGGGTTGTATTCTTTCGCTAACTTCGTTCAGATATGGAAGGCCCACAAAATCGATATCATTTTTCGCGGCGCCCCGCATCTGCTTATCGCTTCGGCACCCAAGACAGTTCCATCACCCGAGCCGGACTGCCTGATAGCCCTCTCGTATTTTGAGCTCTTTGCCCAAGCCAATGGAGTTGGCACCGTCTGGAACGGCCTGGCAAAGTGGGCCATCAACGACCTTTTACCGGAAACCCGCCAACTACTCGGCATCCCTGATGACCACGTGATCGGCTACGCCATGGCCTTCGGCTACCCCGATGTCCACTTCGCTCGAACGGTACAGCATCATCCAGCGCTGATTCATCGGGCATTGTAGAGAGTGTGAAGAAGATGTGCCTCAGTGTATATAAATACGAAAAGCCCCGACTTGCGAAGGGGCTTTTTGCGTAGTGATCTCGACTATAATAAAGCCTTATTTGCCGGCTTCAGGTGCAGCTGCTTTGCCTTGCTTAACTGCTCTGAATCTATGAGAAGACATGAATCTCTTCTTAGCAGCTCTTCTCCTGAATGCCCTCTTCTTAACAGCCTTCTTTGGAGCTTTCTTCTCAGCCTTGGCATCTGCTTTTGCTTCAGTCTTTACAGCCGGCTTCGCATCAACAGCCTTGTCAGCTGCGAAAGAAACACCACCAAAAACTCCGGTCATTGCAAGTGAAACAATCATCATACCGGCGATCAGATTCTTTTTCATTTGAATGTATGTTTAAGTGAGTTAATTCTTTAGAACCAGGATTATCCTGCATCCTCCTTCTATTACGTAGGACCATTGAAATTTCTTTCAAAAAATCCGGTCAGGCCATATAAACATGCCACCCGCCTCGTCCTATAGGTGAGAAAAATGCTGTGTAAAAAGGATTGTTGAGAGAAAGTGTACTTTATGAATAACGTCACCTATCCCCTTTCACTTATTAGTGACACTCTCTTCAGAAAATAACTTTGTATTTTTTAAGGATGAAAGATGGAGCAGAACTAAAGAGCCTTCAATTCAAATAAGATAGAGATGAAAAAATTAACAGCGAAAGGGTTGAAATGGCTGAAGGGGTTTCACCTCATTGCCGCAGCCTGCTGGATCGGAGGCGCCGTTTCCCTGCTGGCGCTCTACTTCCTGAAATATGGAGTTACTGAGGGGAACGTCCTGTACGGAATAAACCGGAGCATCCATCATATCGATATGTCGATTGTGGTCGTACCTGGGGCAATAGGAAGCCTCCTGACCGGGTTACTCTATTCCATTTTCAGCAACTGGGGATTCTTCAGGCACAACTGGCTTACCTTCAAATGGATCGTGACCTTATCCGCGATTATATTCGGGACCTTTTTCCTCGGCCCGTGGGAAACATCAATGATGGATATCTCCGGCAGAATCGGCATAGCATCACTACAGAATCCCGCTTACCTCTACAACCAGCAGATGAACCTGATTTTCGGCACCTTACAGGTAATGGTGCTCCTGATCACTGTATTTGTTTCCATCCTAAAGCCCTGGAAATCAAAAAAGAAACCATAAGAATCCCACATTGCCCTCATCAGGTCTTGATCCATTAGAGATCGAAAACCGCAATTTCAGGGCGTGAACCCAGGCGCGCAGAGATGATTGACATCCCTACCCCTCTGAATTAAACCTGGTTTGATTTTACTACAATCTTCACTCCGAGAGCTTTAAGAACGGCCATTGATATTTCATAAGTATAACCCAAAATATGATTTTATCAGCCTACCCCTTCGCCCTGGAGAGGAGAACGATTTTTTTCGGAGAAAGTGTACGTTATGAATAACGTCACCTTTCCCCTTGAGAAACACCCCCACGTGCATGGGGAAGAGACGTATCTGGCGACATAAGCCGCAGTTTCGAAAGAAACACCCCCACGTGCATGGGGAAGACCGCACAATCGAAACCAAAAAACCAGACATCTGAGAAACACCCCCACGTGCATGGGGAAGACTCAGCGAGAGCTATCTGAGTAGCATTGTTTGCAGAAACACCCCCACGTGCATGGGGAAGACGCACGTATGCGTTGGTAATTGTCGTTTTTGCCAGAAACACCCCCACGTGCATGGGGAAGACAACCACCATCGCAGGCTATCTCGCAAAACGCTAGAAACACCCCCACGTGCATGGGGAAGACTTTGGTTGCTGTCTCATAGGCATGGGTATTAATGGAAACACCCCCACGTGCATGGGGAAGACACAACCCTAACCTGTAAAATGGAAAAGGACACAGAAACACCCCCACGTGCATGGGGAAGACTATACCGTTATACTATATAACGCGGTCCGTTCAGAAACACCCCCACGTGCATGGGGAAGACGTATGAAGAAAAACACGCTCACAACAGAGCGTGGAAACACCCCCACGTGCATGGGGAAGACCTGATTTTCGTCAGTCAGGAAGGCGAACAATTAGAAACACCCCCACGTGCATGGGGAAGACTTTTCACAGTGGCTTCCTGTCCAGCACCTCGTAGAAACACCCCCACGTGCATGGGGAAGACTTGGATTTCCTGATATGGCGTGCTGAGTTCCGAGAAACACCCCCACGTGCATGGGGAAGACTCAGTAGATGAAGTCTGCACAACAGGAGCGACAGAAACACCCCCACGTGCATGGGGAAGACTTCAACATTTTCTTTATTATTTTCCTCTATTCGGAAACACCCCCACGTGCATGGGGAAGACGCCGACGTTTTTACGTCTACTGTATAATCTACGGAAACACCCCCACGTGCATGGGGAAGACGCGGACACCGTTTTATATATAACTATGTCCCTAGAAACACCCCCACGTGCATGGGGAAGACAACCTGCCCCAGCAAAAGCCGCCATACTCAGCAGAAACACCCCCACGTGCATGGGGAAGACCTGATCGACAGTGAAGGACTACTCTCTGAAGAGGAAACACCCCCACGTGCATGGGGAAGACAGCGGTCAAAAAGGAACTCGTAATTTTGTCATAGAAACACCCCCACGTGCATGGGGAAGACCTGAACACTGTATCGTTCTTGGTCTTGTCTCTGGAAACACCCCCACGTGCATGGGGAAGACGATGTCGTGTGGGTTAGCGTTGTCCATTTTTAAGAAACACCCCCACGTGCATGGGGAAGACGCCGATGTGCCGTACTTAACCCATGTAAAGGTGGAAACACCCCCACGTGCATGGGGAAGACTACCTTTCACATTTATTGTCGGTTCAATGTCTAGAAACACCCCCACGTGCATGGGGAAGACCCGGCCAAAACTAAAAAATCATTTTCCTTGTTGGAAACACCCCCACGTGCATGGGGAAGACACGGCTTGAGTGCATCTTGTAATCTTAACACCGGAAACACCCCCACGTGCATGGGGAAGACACTGGAATTTACAGGGCTCTCAGGATGGTTTAGGTAGATCTGCAGAGTTTAAAGGTACAGTATTCTTTTCAATTACAAGCTGCAATCCTGACATCTCAATTACATCTCTACGCGTGTCACCGAGGCCATAAATCTCATAACCTGGGGTGGTGCTGCTACTATTGAAAATCATCAACCCAGATTCAGAGGGGCAATGCCGGTGCAGATATTCGACAACTTTTTTGGCTACTGAATTCTTGATGCCGGATACAAACATATTTGCCCGAGGTTCAACAAACCAGAGTTTCATTCTGCCACGAACAGCAGGTGGCAAGTCATTGGCGATTACAACCAGCATCATTGCCTCCCGAGCATTTCTTCAATATCTGGTCCAATACAGGCGAGTAAATCTGTGTCGATAACTCTGCGCCGAAATTCAGTAGCAGTCTTATGCCTGTCATAGGAACCTGCCATAGGGGCCGTTAATGCAAAGGCAAGGTCAATCGATAGTTCTTCTTTGTATAAATCCGCCATATCATAGACAAATGGCAAAGGACTACCGGAGTGTATGAACCCTATGTGAGGCGAATATCCCATACTGGTCACTGCTGAACAAATAATGCCATAGAGGGCTGCATTAGCTGATGTTAGAATTCTGTTAGTTACATCTCCCATCTCAAATTTTCCGGGAGTGAATTGCCGTCCTTTCCAACCAACCTTGTACTCTATAGCTTTTTTTTCATACAGCTGTCGGACGCGCAAACCCTCCATACCCATCAATTGATGAAGGGTTTTGTTTTCCAGTTTCTCTCCCGGAAACCTGCGCATGAACATACGGGCCGAGACCTTCAATGATTTTTCAGGGTCAGCTGAGAGGAGCATTTGTCGACGGAAATTCCGGGTATCGCTTGTTGGTGTAAGCCCTGAGGCATAAAAAATAAGGCTGTCTTCGCCAACCCAGCATAGCCCACAATTTGCTGCCGCCATAACTTTAACAGCTTCATGGGTAACCGCAGTACCTGGACCAAGAAGCAGACAATTGAGCGTTGCGACAGGCAACCTGACCACATTGCCATCAGAGTCTATCCATTTAACGCTGCTGTCATCGATTTCAAGCCGTCCTCGTTCCAGATAAATAAACGGGTATTTATCCTTGACCTGCGGCAATGTGTCCCGGGTAACCTTTATCAGCAAGCGCTGCGAAGCGTTTTCATTTGCGGCTATCTCAGTCATTATCGTCAACCGAAACTATTGTTACCCGTCGCTCCCTGTAGATTTTGTTCTCCCCGAATTGGACAGGCACATCATTCAGAATGATAGATTCTCCTCTATGTTCACCATCCAAGACTCTAAAATCCTCCAATAGACTTTTTTCTTTCGCAATTCCAGCAGCATGTTCAATAGCGGAGGATTCAGCATCAAACAACCCTCGATAGATGAAATCCGTTGGTGCACAACATTTTCTACCAAAATAGATATCCCAGCAAGGATTTTCCAGTGCATCAGAAAAGAGAGTCGTTTTACTTGATGGCACTTCCAGTACAATTGCAAAAGCAGCATCCTGAAGGAAATACCGGTAAGTAATTTTTGAGCCGCCACCAACCGCAGGTTTCCCATCGGTTTTTTTAGGTATAAGAAGAGTTTCCCAAGGGTCTTGATCGTTGTACCCACTGCCTACCATATGGAAATCTCTCAATAAAGTCACTCGCTCTTTTGATTTGCGGAAAGAGAGTACTGTTTGGCGGAGAGGGCCCATTTCCATAAGCAGTTCTCTCTGCTCGCCTCCAGCGCCAAGAGCGCAACAGAGCAATCCTAGTATCCCTGATTTAGTCGGAAACTCGAGCGTCCCTCTCCGCCCGAATCTTGAGTCAGAACCCCAAGACTGTAATGGTGCTTCCAGCCACAGCAACAAATAGGAGCTACTCATTGAACCTCCGCTACATATTTTTTCAGTTCACCGACAAGGCTGTCAATACTGAAACTTGAATCTTCTCCGAAGGTGAAATCCCGTTGCTTTCCAAATAGCGAACCTGCCAGTGCCTCTTTTTTAGCCAGATACTCGGTAAGTGCGATTATGCTGGGCTGTAAATAGCCTCCGTCTTTTGCTTTTATCGCAGTTTCAAAAGGTACCTGCAACCGTTGTCCCTTGCGGATAAAGATCTTTGCAAACTCCCACGGTGAAGCACCGGACTGGGTTGTTTGGCGTGCACTTGGTACAGCAACAAAAAGAGCTTTAGTAAATGCCTCGATTGCTTTATCAAGTTCTACACCGTATAGGGATACCCAAAGCTGACCAAGGTCAAGGCTGATATAACGGTAATAGGTTGCTGAGTTAAACTCAAGGCTTCCCATATGCGCCGATCCCTGTTCTTCACTCAGGTCATCAAGCGCTGTAAAAAACTCCACTTCGTTACTGACCTTATGCGTAGAGATAGCATGTGAGAACGATGCTGCGGCCTCTATTCCCAAATCACTTGCCTGAGCGACCATCCTGCCAAAGAGGGCTATGTCCAGGCCGTCAATTGCAGGGTTCAGGGTTTTCTTTGCAACTTTCTGAAGCTCAGTGTCTTTTATTGCTGTGCTGTCAAAGTTTTTTCCCAGAGCATACTCAGCAAACGCTTGGGCTTCCGAATCACTGAAAAAAAAGAGGGTGTCTTTGCTGAAAGCATCAGAAATAACCTTTCCGCAATCTGCGCCTTGCTCCTCCGTTGCCCCTCTCTCAACACAGGCTTTTGCAACAAATTCAGCAACCTTTTTGGTGCGTATGCCAAGCTTGATATCAAAATCCTGCATGGCAAGCCGAACCTGGCGCTTCCAGCATTGCGAACTGACACGGGCACGAGTATTCCCTCCGACAATTGCGGTTTTAGGAGCACCCACATCGTCACGGTTCAGGCATGTGACCGGGAAAGACTGGAGTATGTGATATTCGATACGGGTGTTCCTGAATGGATTTGTGGTGCTCATAATAGTTAGGGATTAGTTGTTTAATGAACTTGTTATTGGGGCAATCTGAAGCAGACCAAACCCGAATGCCCGGCCGCGACCGATGCCCTGCTGGAAACTTTTAATAAAAAGAGCGCGATCAACCACTTCGAGTACACCTGTCAACTCCGCACCACCATGGGTGACGCTATGCGATTGCTTGACAAATTGCTTGACCTGTAGGGTTTTCAGCTGAAGCGTTGACGGTTGCACACTAAACCCCCATGAAGCAGGTGCTTTATCGATGAACCACCGTGTAATCTCATCACGGTCACGAAGGGCTATAATTTTGCGGCTCTGGTTGTCTCTCTTTGTCGGATTAATCAGCACTTCGAAGCGGTAACGTTCAAAAGCAAGAAACTTCTCATCGACAGTTTTAGACTCCAATGTGCCATGTGCCGGTTTAAGCGGCTCCCGATCTGAAAGCAGAAGTATCAGCCGACCATTACCGTCCCCGCCCTTATCGGCATAGAGAAAGCCGCTTGGAACGCTTGCATTTTTCTCTGCCTCAGTTCTTCGGTCTTCAAACATGCTGTACACAACCCGATGCAGTGAGTAATCATCAGTGACTCGCAGGGTTTTGATATCTTTTGGGCCAAGCTTCAGGACGCTTGCTATCATACCGCCTCCTTTTGTGCTGGTTTCTGACCTTGTTTATAGAACTCCTGTGCCCACTGGCTTTTGATTCTTTCGCTCTCCCAGTGGAATTTCAGTAATTGATCAAGCAAACGCGCATAGTCAATGGAGGAGTTCCCTCTTGACGCAATCAGGCTAAAAAGTGGACGGAGAATCCTGCATGCCTCATCAACGGAATCACAGGCAAGCAAGCGTCGCAGTTTTGCTTTTGCCTGGTCGCTTTCTTTACCATCGTCATAACATTTGGCAATCGCCCTGCCTATACCCTCACTGCCATTATGTGCGCTCTTTTCTTTGGCGATCGCAGCCGCAATCGTTGCAAACGGCAGCCTCTCCCATGGTTTTTCCAAATCAATGTTAAAGGCCGCCAGATACTCCCAACTCTGGTATTCAGTTGCCGGGTTGTCAGCCCTCTTTAGAGTTGCCGCTACACCTTTGTTTTTTGCAATCAGGGCAATGACGAACTGTACAAATGCCAGTGATCTACCGGTTTTTATTCCAGGTTCATTATTCATGGCTTATTTTTCTACTGGTTGAGATAATCGACGAGATTCGGTCTGTTCTTTGCCCATGCATCAATCTGCCTGGCACTCTCTCTGGGGCAATAAGTGTCGTAAGCCTTTATTGCCGAGTGTGCGAATGATTTCCTAACTTTTTTGGTCTCATGGGGTGGTGCGCAGGCGT
>Ga0118677_10003708_pt1 | contig 28601 bp, 40 predicted proteins | sample AliMusrvi5mmetaG_FD_86154 | JGI IMG/M metagenome (GOLD analysis project Ga0118677, IMG submission 86154) | reverse complement strand
GGTTGACCCCGCCTCTCCCCCGCGCCGGCCGGCCGACACAGGGAACGACGCGGCAGCGTCGTAGGAACCTCTGTATGGACCTTCCCGAGCCCTTCGTAAGAGCGGTCACCGCCGCCGCCGAACGGGTGCGACCCGGCGCCTCCGGCGTGCTCGGGGAGCTGCCTCCTTCGGCGGTCGCCAAGCTTGCGGCGATGAGCCTGCGCGCCGCCCTTGTGAGGCCCCGCCTCCGCTCCGCCGGGCAGGGCCTCCTCGTGGGGCGGCGCGTGACGCTGCGCGACTGCGCGCGCATCCGCGTGGGCAGCGGCGTCATCATCGAGGACGGCGTCGAGATCCAGGGCCGCTCCCGCCGCGGCATCACGCTGGGCTCGCGCGTCACCGTCCGCAACAACTCCATGATCCGCCCGTCCAGCTACTACGGCCGGCGCGATGGCGAGGGCATGTCGATCGGCGACGGCAGCAACGTCGGCGCCATGTGCTACATCGGCTGCGCCGGGTTCATCGAGATCGGCCGCGACGTGCTGATGGGCTCGTTGGTGCAGCTGATCGCTGAGGAGCACGTGGTGCCGGAGCGGGGCGCGACGGGCGCGCTCGGCGCGGTCCCTCCCATCAAGGACGCCGGCACGACGCGCACCGGCATCACCGTCGGCGACGGCTGCTGGCTCGGCGCCGGCAGCATCATCCTGGACGGCGTGGAGCTCGGCGCCGGATGCGTAGTCGGGGCCGGCGCCGTCGTGACGCACTCGTACCCCGCCGGCACGGTGCTCACGGGCGTGCCGGCGCGGCCGCAGGGCGACGCCGGTGCGGCGGGGCTGCAGGGCGACGCCGACGCCGAGGGCGCCGCCGAAGGCGAGCGCCCGGCGTGACAAAGGCCCTCATCGACGGCCACATGCTCGGGACCGGCGAGACCGGCAACGAGACGTACATCCGCGGGCTCCTCGACGGCCTCGAGGCGCTCGGACAGTGCGAGGCGGTCGCCGTCTCCGGCCCCATCGTCGACGTCGGCGCGCACGAGCAGGTCGTGCTTCCCTACCGCTCCAATTGGGCGCGCCTCATCACCGATCTGCCGCGCGCCGCGGCATCGGCCGGCGCCGACGTCATCCACTCGACCTACGCGATGCCACCCAGTACGCCACTGGCCCGCGTCGTCACCGTGCACGACGTGTCGTTCCTGCGTCACCCGGAGTGGTTCACGCGCCGTCACCGGGCGGTGCTCAACGTGGGCGTGCGCCACTCCGCGCGGCTGGCACAGCGCGTGATCGTGCCCTCCACCTTCACGCGCGACGAGGTACACGACCTGCTGGGCGTCCCCGGCGCGCGCATCGTGGTCACGCCGGAGGCGGTCGACGCATCCTTCCACCCCCTCGATGGATCCCTTGCCGACGCCGCGCTCGACCGCCTCCAGATCCCGCGCCCCTACGTGCTCGCCGTCGGCAATCTGCAGCCGCGCAAGAACCTCCTGCGGCTGCTGCGCGCCTGGCGGCTCCTGGTGCGCAGCGGTCAGGATGCCGGCTGCCGGCTCGTGCTCGTGGGGGGCAACCACGGCATGCGCGAGCCGGTGGAGGCCGAGGTGCGGTCTCTCGGCCTCGAGAGCAGCGTCCACCTCACCGGCTATGTGGCGCACGCGGACCTCCCCGCTCTGTACGCGGCGGCGCGTGCCTTTGTCTTCCCCACGCTCTACGAGGGCTTCGGCCTGCCTCTGCTCGAGGCGATGGCCTGCGGCACGCCGGTCGCCTGCTCGCGCGTGGCGTCGCTGCCCGAAGTGGCCGGCGACGCCGCTGCCTATTTCGACCCGCTCGACGTGGACGACATCGCCGCCGCGCTCGGAGCGCTTCTGGGCGGCGACGGCCTGCTCGACGCCCTGAGCGCCCGCGGCCTGCGGCGCGCCGCCGAGTTCAGCTGGCGCGCCTGCGCCACGGCGACCGTGCGCGCCTACGAGGACGCCGCCCGGATGCGCGTGGGCAGGCAGGGGCGCGCGTGAGGATCGCGCTGGTGGGCACGCGCGGCGTCCCCGCGGCCTACAGCGGCTTCGAGACGGCGGTCGAGAACATCGGCGTGCGCCTCGCGCGGCGTGGCCACGACGTCACCGTCTACTGCCGCCCGCACATGGTAGAGGGCCGCTACCGCACCTACCGCGGCATGCGCCTCGTCTACCTCCCCACCGTGGCGAGCAAGCACCTCGACACGTTCGTGCACACCCTCGTCAGCACGCTGCACCTGGCATTCGTGCGCCGGCCGGACGTGGCCATCTACTTCATCGCCGGCAACAGTCCCTTCGCCGGCATGAGCAAGGCGCTCGGCGTGCCGAGCCTCCTCAACGTCGACGGGCTGGACTCCCTGCGCGGCAAGTGGGGCGGCGCGGCCAAGCGCTACCTGCGCTGGACGGAGCGGAACGCGCCGCGGCTCGCGACCGCGGTGATCACCGACTCGCGCATCGTGCAAAAGCTGTACCGAGACGAGTTCGGGGCGCAGACCTGCTACATCCCCTACGGCGCAGATGTGGGCGATGCCGACGTGGGCGATGCCGACGTGGGCGATGCCGACGCGGGTGGCACCGATGGGGAAGGCGCCGATCGGGGTGAGCCCGTCGCGGGAGACTCAGGGATACTGGCGGGTTTCGGCCTTGAGCCGCGCGGCTACGTCCTCTTCGTCCACCGCCTCGTACCGGAGAACAACGCGCACGTGCTCGTGGATGCGTTCGGGCAGCTGGCGGCCGGCGATGCCTCCCCTGCCGCGGCGCCCGGCGGTGCCTCCCCTGCCGCGGCGCCCTGCGGTGACGCGGCATCCGATCTCAAGCTCCTCGTCGTCGGCGACGCTCCCTACGCGGACGCCTACCAGGTGGACCTGCGCGCGCAGGTGGAAGCAGTCAACGCGCAGCTTGGTGCCGAGCGCGTCATCCTCCCCGGTTACGTGTTCGGCGAGCGCTTCCGCGCCCTGGCGCGCAATGCCGCCGTGTTCGTGGTGCCCACGGAGGTCGGCGGCACGCACCCGGTGCTGCTCGAGGCCATGGCTGCCGGCAACGCGATCGTCGTCAACGACCACGCGCCCAACCTCGAGGTCGTGGGCGACGCGGCGGCGAGCTATCGCGGCGCCGAAGGCGCCGAGGGCCTCGCCGCCGTCCTGCGGGAACTGCTCGCCGATCCTGCCCGGATGGCAGAGCTCAGACGCCAGGCCCGCGAGCGCGCGCTGCGCCTGTACTCGTGGGAGGCCGTCACGGACGCCTACGAGAGGCTGGCCGAGCGGCTGCTACGCGGCGGTAGAAGCGCCGGCTGATCGAGTTGTGGGGCCAAAGACCTGACCGGCTCGGCGTGCCCGCCGCCGACCTCGAGACTTGCGGACGGCGCGCACGCAATCACCCCTGTACTGGCTCGCCCAGCCGGCGATGCCGGCCCCATCTCGGCCGGCTCGCGGAGCGAGCAGTGCCGCTCTCGGACGCCCACGACTTCTGCGAGTGATCGGCGGAGCGGGAGCAAGCGAGCAAGGCGGTACGTAGGTAAGGCGGCACGTGGGTACGCCGGCAAAGCCGGCGGCTTCCACTTACTTCCTTGCGGCTTTACCGCCCCAGTAGCCTCGCCCGAAAAGGCCGGCCCCCCGAACGGCACGCGCCTGGTTTCTGGCCCAGAGCCGCGCGCCTGGATCCTGGCTCAGAGGCGCGCGCCTGGATCCTGGCTCAGAGGCGCGCGCCTGGATCCTGGCTCAGAGGCGCGCGCTCGAAGCGTGGCCTGGTCGCAGGTTTGGAGTCTCGCTTGGGCCCAGGCCTAGGCTCAGGCTAGGCGCGCTCCCGCAGGAACCACTCGTAGGCGCGCCCGATGCCGTCCTCGAGGCTCACGGTGGGCGCCCAGCCCAGGCCGCGCAAGCGGCTCACGTCCATGAGCTTGCGCGGCGTGCCGTCCGGGCGCGAGGCGTCCCACACGATCTCGCCGCTGTGGCCGACGACGCGCTGCACCAGCTCGGCCAGCTCGCGGATGGTGAGGTCCTCGCCGCAGCCGACGTTGAGCATCCCGTCCTGGACGTCGGCTGCGCTGACGTGCTCCAGGCAGAAGACCACGGCCTTGCCGACGTCGTCGACGTACAGGAACTCGCGCCGCGGCGCGCCGGTGCCCCACACGGTGACCGGCTTGTCTGAGGTGCCGCGCGCATCGGGGCTGACCGGCCGCCCCACGCCGCCGGCCTCTCCCCCGCGCTTCGCCTCGTGGAACTTGCGGATCAGTGCCGGCAGCACGTGGCTGGTGCGCAGGTCGAAGTTGTCGCCGGGGCCGTACAGGTTGGTGGGCATCAGCGAGAGGCAGTCGGCGCCGTACTCGCGGTTGAGGCTGCGGCAGAGCTCGATGCCGGCGATCTTGGCTATGGCGTAGGCGCGGTTGGTCTCCTCAAGCGGACCGCTGAGCAGGTACTCCTCGCGCAGCGGCTGCGGGGCCTCGCGCGGGTAAATGCAGGAGCTGCCGAGGAAGACGATCTTGTGCGCGCCGGCGGCGTACGCCTCGCCGATGACGTTGGTCTCGATCTGGAGGTTCTCGTAGACGAACTCCCAGGGCTGCTCCCAGTTGGCGAGGATGCCGCCGACCTTGGCGGCCGCGATGATGACCACCTCGGGCCGCTCCTCGGAGAAGAAGCGGCGCGTGGCGTGCTGGTCGGTGAGGTCGAGCTCGTCGAGGTCGCGCACGACGAGGTTCTCGTAGCCGGCCTCGTGCAGGGCGCGCAGGATCGCGCCACCGACGAGGCCGCCGTGCCCGGCCAGGTAGATGCGCGAGAGCTTGCTGATGGGCGGCGCCATGGGCGGGATTGTATCAGCACGCGTGATCCAGGCGCCTCAGGCCAGCGCGGCGATACCGGCCCCGGTGCGCGCCGCGACACGCTATCTGGCCGAGGCGCGCCGCGGCGCGCCGGCCGGCCGATGACCGGCGCTACGTGCCGACTGGTGCAGGCAGGCGCTGGTAGGAGAACTCGTCCATCCCCGCGGTCCGCTGGGCGTGCTCAACGGTGAGGCTGACGATGTGTCCGTCGCCGTCGAGATCGAGGTAAATGTTCTCGTCGAGCTCGCGCGCCTCTGCCGGCGGGCCGTCGGCAAACTCGACCAGCGTCGTGTCGGTGTCGGAGAAGTACTTCACGCGCATGGTTCACTCCTCAAGATTGCGGTCAAAGAAGGCGTTGTGCAGTCTCGCCGTCTTCGAGCAGGATGACACGCAAGGCTCGGTTGTCCATCTCCGGAACGCGCGCCCAGCGCCGTATCCGTCCATCGGCTTGCCGCTCCTCTCGCACAGGATGCCGGATGGCGCGCACGATCCATCCTTCTTGGATGATGGCGCGGTCCGGGCGACCACGCGTGTAGAGGAAGTAGCGGGTGGCCTTCACGAGCGTGCTTGCCTCCCTACGCGGAACGAGCGTGTCGACTCTGCGCGAAACCGACTGTACTGCACTTGCCGAGGTCAATCCATGGATTCTCCGCGAGCGCCTGGGGCTCCTCAGAGCTCGCCGTCGACCAACTCCGGGTGACGGCGCAGCCAGTCCAGCATCGCGTCGCGGACCAGGCGAATGTCGGCAGCCCGGTGAGCGCAGATCTCGAACAACTCCGGAGTGGTCACTTCGTCGTAGAAGTGCGTGAGACGGTTCCGGTACGCGGCCAAGTCGACCAGGACCTCTCCGCGGGCTTCGTCGAGGACGCCGGCCCGTTGCAAGGCGAGCGCCACCTGTTTGTACTCCAGGGTCCCCTCACCGAGACCCTTGGCCAGGATGTGACGCCCCAGGTCCAGCACGGCCTCCAAGACGCGCCGCAGATAGGACTCCGCGGCGGCCGCGTCACGAGCGTCGCTCTGGAACGCGGCCAGGCTCGTCATCGGAAGCGCGCCGAGGCCGCGCAGCACGTCGTCGACGAGGGCCGACAGGTGCAGGACGGTGGCCACGCAGACTTTGGACGGGCTCACGTGGCGCCTCCGACTGTCTCGCGCCACTGCTCGCGCAGCAGCGGGGCCAGGTCCGCCGCCCGGCGCAGGTAGTACAGCTGCGCCTCGGCCTCCGCGTCGAGGTCCACGACCAGCAGCAGCTCGCCGCGCACCACGTCGGCGGCCAGGAAGGCTTCGGCCTCGGGCAGCACGAGGAGGTCGATCCTGGGCGTCTGCAGCAGCGTCTCACGGCGGTGCACTAGGCGCACCCGATCCTGCGCCGAGAGCACGTGGTCGCGCAAGGGCAGCACGCCGATGTCGACGTCCGAATCGGGATGAGCCGGCGACACCCGGTCGCCGCCGGCGGCCGCTGCCACCTCCTGCGCCCGGCTGCCGAACACGTAGATCGCCAGCAGCCGGTAGTCGGCGGCGATCGCCTGGAGCGCGCTCTGGGTGGCCTCGTCCATGCTTGGCATTGGGACACGAGGCCCGGACGCCGGGGCGTCGGGCCCCCGCGCCGGCGCCTCCTCCCCTGCTTGCCAGCCAGCGTCGCGAGAGAGTGGCAAGGCAGTAAGGCGGCAAGGATGCGGTGCCGACCTACGGCCCCACGGCCTTGCCGCCTTGGCGCCATGCGCCCTTGTGGCCCTGCCGCCCTACGCCTTTGTGGCCTTGCCCCATTGCGCCCTTGCCGCTCCTTGGGGCACAGGAAGCACGGACACTGCCTGCGCGGGCGCGCTGCCGGGCGCGCGCTGGGCGCAGACATCTCTCTGGAGGGGTGCTACCCGCCGATCAGCAGCGCCGGGACGAGCAGGGCGAGCGTCGTGAGCGCCAGGCCGCCGATGGTGATCACTGCGGCCGCGGCCACGCCGCTCAGCGCCAGCATCTCGCGGTCTTCGTCGGGCTCGTGCCAGATCTGGTCGTCGCGCTCGCGCCAGTCGTCGATAGTCGTGGTGGTCATCGTGCGCTCCTTTCGCAGCCACTGATAGAGACTTCATCGGAGGGCGGCGCGAGGGCCTGATAGGGCCGCGTGCCCGACGTGGATGGGTACGGAGCCGGGAGGCCGCGCCGGGCGAAGCTGGAGCGCGGCCGGATTAGACGGATGTTCCAAGGAACTCTTGCACCCCGCGAAACGTCCACCAGGTGGTGCGCTTGGGGGCTTCCCTGCGCCGAGCGCCGTCGCTACGCTCTTGACATGCCCACTTCACCTGACCACTATGGTCACATGATCGTGACCACCATAGCCACGCTCAAGGCATCGCTCAGCGAACTGCTCGCCGGCGTCAAGGCCGGCGAAGAGGTCGTCGTCACCGATCGCGGACGCCCTGTGGCGCGCATCGTGCCGTATGCCTCGGACGGCGACGAGGTGGACGACCTCGTGCGTGCGGGCCAGGTGCGACCCTCGCGAGGGCCCTTGCCGCAAAGCTTCTGGGCTCAGCCGACGCCGGCCGACGCCGACGGCCGCGTGCTGCAGGCGCTCCTGGACGAGCGTGCGGCCGGCCGATGAGCCGCACAGGGTGAGTCCCATCCCGTGAGGCCGCTCCCATGAGGTTCTGGGACTCGTCGGCGCTTGTCCCTCTCATTGTCGCCGAGGCGCACTCGGAGGTCGTGCAGGGTCTGGTCGCGGAAGACCCCGAGATGATGGTCTGGTGGGCCAGCCCGGTGGAGTGCGCGAGCGCCGTGCACCGGCTGCGGCGCCAAGGACTGTTCGACGCCGTCCAGGCCGGGCAGATCCTCAAGGCGGCGGCGCTCGCCTTTGATGCCGCCAATGCCGTCCAGGCCGGCGACGCGCTGGGCGCCAAGGCGTTGCGTTTGCTCGGCGTCCATCCGCTGCGCGCCGCGGACGCCCTTCAGCTTGCCGCCGCTCTCCTGTGGGTGCGGGACGCCCCCGGGGGCAGGCACTTCGTCTGCCTCGACGAGCGCTTGCGCAATGCGGCGCTCCTCGAGGGCTTCACCGTGCTGCCGGACTCGGTCTGAGCGCCGGCCGAACGTCAACGCCTTCCGCTGACAACGTCACCCGCGAGCGCGCCGTCGCGCAGGGACACTGTCGCCGAGGCGACCATAGCGGGATGATCGACAAGTTCCCTGCGGACGCGCCGCGAGCCAAGGTCCCCTCGCACCGGACCATCAAAGGTCCCACGCTGCGGGCGATCTGCACGCAGTGCCGGATTCCGCGCGAGGACTTCCTCGACGCCTTTGGGCGAGCCAGGTAGGCGGCTCGAAGTGTGCTCTTCTCCTTCACGGCATACTTCGAGAGCAAGGTCCTCGCCAAGCGCCGGTACATCTCGCGGGAGATGTGCATCCGCGTCGTCCAGCAACCCGTGCACGTCGAGCGCCAGACCGACGACGAACGGGTAGGTTTCTGGGCACCGGTCCCCGAGTTGGGCGGCCGCGTCCTCTGCGTCGTGACTCTTGCGGACCAGAGGACGATCCACGACGCGTTCCCGGATCGGAGATTCAGGCCATGAGAATCGAGTACTTCCCGCAGACCGACAGCCTGTACATCGATCTGGCCGAGCGCGCCGGCGTCGACACCATGGAGATCGGCGACGGCATCGTGATCGACGTCGACGCGGATGGCCACCCGGTCGGCATCGACATCGACCAGGCGTCCCAGCATCTCGACCTGCGCGCGCTCGACCTCCGGCGGATCCCGTTCGGGGCTGAGCAGGTCGCCGGGTGATCGGGGGCCGCGAGACCACGCGGCCCCTGCCCCATCCTCCGGCGTGGAACGTCGACCTCGGCCGGAGGGGAACGTCGCACTGCAGGACCAGACCACCTGGAGACTGCGCGCACGCCACTCGCTAGACTCGGAGCACGATGCTGCGGTGCGCGCAGGCAGTGCATGCGGAGGCTACGCGGGCAGCAAGAGCGTAGTGCGGTAAGGCGGCAAGGTGGTGCGGCGGTACGGCGCTGCCGCACGGCGGTACGGCAGTACGGCGGCAAGGCAATGCGGCGGCAAGGCTGCGATGTGGCAGCACCGTCCTACCGTCCTACCGTCTTACCCCCTTGCTCCCCTACCGCGAAGGAGGCGGGTCAGTGACGACACATGCCGCCAGCCGGCTCACGAGCAAATACCAGATCACAGTGCCGGCGCCGGTGCGCAACGCCCTCAGGCTGCGCAAGGGGGACACCGTCGGGTTTGAGATCGGCGACGACGCCGTGGTCACTGTGCGCAAAGCCTTCATCCCGGACATGCCCTTCACGAGAGCCCTCGAGCCACTCCTCTCTGAGTGGGACGATGACGCCGACGAGGAGCTCTTCGGTGCCCTTTGACCTGTGGACCGTCGTCGTCGTGCCGTTCCCCTTTGTCGACGCTTGGGCCGCGCGGCTGAGACCCGCGCTGGTAGTCTCCGATCCGCGGTCTCTAGGTAACCACGTCGGCCTGTCGGTGCTCGCCATGATCACGAGCGCCACGCACAGCCCCTGGCCGCTCGACGTGCCGGTCACGGACCCGTCGAGCGCGGGACTGCCGGGGCCGGCGCTGGTCCGCATGAAGCTGTTCACGCTCGACGACCGCTTCGTCGAACGCACGGCGGGCACGCTCGCAGCCCCGGACTCGACGGCGGTCGCGGCTTCGCTGGGGCGGCTCATCGGGGGTGGTGTGCCGGCGGCAATTCCGAGCCCGCCGCTGGTAGAGCCCTAGCGGGGGCGCGGCCCGGAGGCCTGACCGGAGGCGCGGGCACCGATGAAGGCGCGGGCGGAGGCCTGGCCGGAGGCGCGGGCGTCGAAGCGGGTCGGCGCCCCTCTCCCCTACTCGAACTCGACGACGAAGCCGCCCGGGCCGATGGGAGGCTTGAGCCCGCCGGGGCTGTCGAGCGCCCCCGCGACGGTCGTCATCAGCGCGAGGCCGGCCGCGCGCCGCGCGTCGTCGCCGAACGGCCCGCTGTCGAACGGCTGGCTGCCCCACGACCCGATCTGCCGGCCGCGCGCCCAGCCGCTGCCGGTGTACTCGAGGCGCAGCTTGGAGAACGAGAGCGTGCTGTGCGCCGCGTCCGACTCGGACAGGTACGAGCAAGGCTCGGTCGTGAGCGTGAACAGCTCGGGGCCGTAGTCGAGGACGCGCTCACCGGACGCCGCGATGCAGCGCGAGTGATCCAGGTCGGGGCGTTCCTCGGGGTCGTTGAGCCAGACCCACTCCGTGCGAACCTTCATCGCGACACTCCCTGCCTCGGCCTTGGGGCCAGCGTGCCGTCGTGTGAAGCCGCGTCGGTCTGACACTCCTAGTATACGCGCTGCCGAGCTCGGCGGCCGGGCATCGTCCACCGCCGCGAAGCGCAAACGTCATCTGCGAGCGCCTCTGATCGCCTTCTCACGCGCGGGCGCGCTGTCTAGTCTCATCTGCATGGAGAGCCGGCCGCGAAACCCGTGCTACACTGATTCCGCCGTGGCGAACCTGACGATCACCATCGATGACGAGCTGCTCCGGCAGGCGCGCATCCGCGCGCTGGACCAGGGCACGTCGGTCAACGCTTTGCTGCGCGACTACCTCACAGCGTTCGCCGGCGCCGGAGACGTGCAAGCGAGGGCGCTGGACGATCTGCTCGCCGTCGCAGCCGCGTCCACCTCGCGCCGGGGCTCCGCCACGTGGTCGCGCGACGATCTCCACAGCCGCGACGTCGCTCCCGACGACGCCTGAAGCGAGTGCGGGCGCGCGAGGTCGTCTCCCAGGTGGCGCGTGCCCGCTCGCTGGTGCTCAGCTCACAGGTGCTCGGCGAGCTGTACGTCACCATCACGCGTAAACTGGCGCAGCCGGTGCCCGCGGCGACGGCGCGGCGCGGGCTGCGCTACGCGCCGATCAGCAGCGCCGGCACCAGCAGGGTCAGCGTGGCGAGCGCCAGGGCGCCGATGGTCACCACCGCGGCCACGGCGACGCCGGTCAGCGCAAGCATCTCCCGGTCCTCGTCGGGCTCGTGCCAGATCTCGTCGTCCGGCTGACGCCGGATCCCGCCGTCCGGCTGACGCCAGATCTCGCGGTCGCGCTCGCGCCAGTCGTCCATCGTCGTGGTGGTCATCGCTCGCTCCCTTCGCAGCCGCCGATGCAGACTGAATCGGAGCGGGGCGCAACGGCCTGATAGGGCCGTATGCCCGATGTCGATGGGTACGGAGCCGGAGGGCCGCGCCGGGCGAAGCCGCAGCGCGGCCCGATTAGACGGATGTCCCAGAGGACTTGCGTCACCGCGGTCGCCAGACTCTTGACATGCCCACAGCATCTGACCACTATGGTCACATGATTGTGACCACCATAGCCAAGCTGAAGGCCTCGCTCAGCGAACTGCTCGCCGGCGTGAAGGCCGGCGAAGAGGTGGTCGTCACCGACCGCGGCCGCCCGGTGGCACGCATCGTGCCGTATGCCTCGGACGGCGGCGAGGTGGACGACCTCGTGCGCGCGGGCCAGGTGCGGCGCTCGCGGGGGCCCCTGCCGCAAGGGTTCTGGGCCCAGCCGGCACCGGCCGATGCCGAAGGCCGCCTGCTGCAGGCGCTCCTGGACGAGCGTGAAGCCGGCCGATGAGGTTCTGGGACTCGTCAGCGCTCGTCCCACTGTTCGTCGCCGAAGCGCACTCGACCGCACTACAGGCTCTGGTCGCGGAAGACCCCCAGATGATGGTCTGGTGGGCCAGCCCCGTGGAGTGCGCGAGCGCCGTGCACCGGCTGCGGCGCGATGGGCTGTTCGACGCCGCCCAGACCGGGCAGATCCTCACCGCGGCGGCGCTCGCCTTCGACGCCGCCAACGCCGTCCAGCCCGGCGACGCGCTGAGCGCGAAGGCCTTGCGCCTGCTCGGCGTCCACCCGCTGCGCGCCGCGGACTCCCTTCAGCTGGCCGCCGCTCTCCTCTGGGTGCGCGATGCCCCCGGAGGCAGGCACTTCGTCTGCCTCGACGAGCGCCTGCGCACGGCGGCGCTCCTCGAGGGTTTCACCGTACTGCCGGGCTCCGCCTGAGCCACCGCCGAGCTACTCAAGCGTCGCATCCGCGATCACCGCGTCGCTCAGCACCTTGCGCATGATGACGTGACGCAGCCCCGAAGCCTTCTTGCCCGCCGCCAGGACCGGCTTCAAGCCCGCCACTGTCGTGTACTCGAAGCCAAGCCGATGGTAGAGGCGCAGGGCACGCTCGTTGTCGCTGCGCACGACGAGCAGGAGCTCGGCTGCGCCCAGGGACGGCGCCTCCGTGACGACGCGGCGAGCCAGTGCCTCTCCGATGCCGAAGCCGCGCCAGAAAGCCCGGACCTCGAGCGAATCGAGCCACCATCCGGTCCACGGCGCGCGGTCCTCGGGGTACATCACGAGGCGCACGCCGCCGGCGACCCTGCTCCCATGGCGCGCTACCCAGCGCGTCTCGTTGGGATCAGCGGTGGGCGTGCGACGCCGCGCTTCCGGAGACTTGCGACGCCGCAACGCCGCCACGTCGGCCGGCGTCGCCTCGACGATCGTGAAGGGCGGCGCCAGGCGCCGGCCGATGCGCCGATACGCCGGCAGACCCTGGACCTCGCGCAAGACGCGGACGGCCGCCCGGCGCGGCGCGCGCCACAACGTCGCCGCGCCCGGCCCGCGGACGCCGGTCAACGGCCCTACGCCCGGGCGACGAGGAACCCGCGCCGGAGCATCTCGGCGGCGAAGCCGAGCACGTCCGGCTCGATGACGTCCCTCGGCGCCTGGAACTGCTCGCCCAGCTCGGCGACGACCCCTCCCAGCGTGCGCCGCCCGTCCAAACGCTGCCAGATCGCTTTGCCGCTGGCGTTGAGCGCGCAGAGCGCGTCGTCCGCGTCGCCCAACCCCGCGGCGAGCGGGACGATCACGAGTTCGCCTTCGATCTCCTGCGCCACGACGTCCGCCGACGCCATGCAGACCGTGCCCAGCGTCACTGCGGCAGCCACAAGACGCACCTCCATCCCGTCATGCGGGAGACTCCAGCGCCGCGTCGAGCAACCCCCAGTACGGGCCCACGAGGTCGAGACGGAGCGTGTAGCCCGGCACGCGCTCGGCGAAGCGGCAGGCGTTGGAGAAGCGATGCACGCGGGACGCGCGCTGTGCGTCGTCGATGTCCTTGCCCTCCACGGCGATCTGCGAAGCCGAGGCGGCGAGCCGCACGGCCGTCCGCTGCGGCTCCAGCGGAGCCAGCTCGAGCGCCTCGTCCTGATGGATGAAGGCGACCGCCTCCGCGCGCACGAACGTCTCCGTGGCGCACGACATGCCGGAGCCGCCCCACAGGAAGGCGCTCCACGTCGGCCAGGGGTGTGCCCAGTACGTGCCGTCCTCTCCCGGGACGACCAGGACGGAGTCGTCGCACAGGGCCGTCCAGGGCTCACCCACGCGCAGCGCGGCCGTCGTCTTGCCGGCGTCGCCGTGGCCGGCGAGGAGGACGCCGCGGCCGTCGCGGGCGATGAGGGCCGCGTGAGCCAGCAGGATGCCGCACGGCTCCATGAGCACCAGCAACGCGCGCAGGGCTGCGTTCACGCGCACCCACAGAAGATCCTCTGCGTCCGCCCCGGCGTCGAGCGGCCGAGGCCGCAGCTGCCGCGGCAGCAGCACTTCGTCGCCGACGCCGCCATCGTCGCGGACGCGATACGGCGTGCCCGCGTCGTCCAGCACCAGCCGGTGTGCGGCCGGAGCGGCCGAGGCGACCGCCGGCGTCAGCCGCATCGCCTCGGCGATACGGCGCACCGCGCGCGCGCCGTCGCCGCCGGAGGCGCTCAGCGACCAGACGCTGCCGTCGGCCAAGCCGAGAGAAGCGACGATCTGCGGCGCGGCCGTCGAGCCCTGCCCTTCTCTGGTGGTGTTCATGCATCTCCGTTCTCGGGGCGCGGCAGCGCCGCCTCGTCTATCAACGGCCGGTAGGGCCGCCGGATGGTCCACGCGCGCATCCTGGGGTCCCACTCGCCGATCATGCGCCGGCCCATGAGCACGCGCGGCACCGCGGCGCCGGCCGCGCCGAAGACCACGACGCGCGGCTGCAGCGACGGCGGGCACAGCGCCAGCGATGCGCGCCGCAGGACGCTGCTGTGATACACGGGCGCGGCGGCGCGGGCGACGGCGCGCTCCAGCCGCACCGCGCGACGCGCGCACGCGGCCCCGGCGATCCCCGCGCGGCCGCCGACGAGGCGCACGCGGCGCGAGCCGCGCCGGACGGCGACGGCCACGCCGACGACGTCGCAGGGCCGGACCAGCCACTCATCGGGCTCGCGCGCGTTGTCGCCGCGCGTCACGAGCCCGGCGCGCCCGGCCCGGAGCACGCGATGCACCACGATGCCGGGTCGCTCAGCGACGCGGAACACGGCGACGTCGCCGCGCCGCACGCCCCGCTCTCCCGCCTCCGCGACCTCGATCAGGTCGTGTGTGCGCAGCGCGGGCCACATGCTGCGGCCCGTGTACCGGAAGACAGGCACGGAGTCTCCTCAGGGCAGACGGCCGCAGCGAGCCGCGTCTCGACTTCGTTCAATTCGGGATGCCGGTACCGGCGGTGCAGATCCCGATAGGGGCGCTGCCGGGGGAGCAGGGCAGGGGCCCGGGAAGCCCTCCGCTGCCGACGCTGCACGGTGAGCTTCCGGCAGCATCCCCCGCCTCGTCCAGTTCCACGATCTGCGGCTTCTCCCAGTCCGGCTGCGATCCTTGTGATGATCCCATGCGCGCGCCCTCCTTGGATTCCAACATCGATCCCCCGAATACCGGCACGGACTCTGCTTCAGCCCGGCTGCGACAGCGAGGCGTTTGCGGCGAAAGTCAGCTGACGCCGCCGGTGCCGGACGCGCACTCGCTGAATGCGGCCGTCCCCGGAATGCACGTCGCGACGGCCGACGTGCCGATGGTGCACCCAGGGTTGGTACCGGCGGCGTCCTCCGCCGCGTCCAGCTCGACGATCGTCGGCTTCTCCCAGCCAGGCTGCGATCCTTGTGATGCTCCCATGCGCGCCCCTCCTCCGATGCTACGCGTTGCCACTGCCATTCTCGCAAGCACTGGTCGCGGCAGCCCCGCTGAGACACGTGAACGCCTCACTGCTGCCCGGATTGCACGCGGTACCGGCAGCGTCCTCCGCCGCGTCCAGCTCGACGATCGTCGGCTTCTCCCAGTCAGGCCGCGAACCTTGAGACGATCCCATGCGCTTCTCCTTGCTTCGATCTCGTCTTCGATCCCCCGAATACCGGCGTGAGCTCGGCGACGGACCGGACCTCCACGAAGTCCAGGTCAGAGTGTCGCGTTACCGACGCTGCACGCGGCGCCGGCGGCTTGCCCGTTCGCGCAGAGGACGGCGTTGCCGCTGCCCTGAACGCACTGGGTGAGGCCGGCAGCGTCCTCCGCCGCGTCCAGCTCGACGATCTCCGGCTTCTCCCACTCAGGCCGCGGTCCTTGTGACGATCCCATGTCCCCCCCAGTCTTCGACGTCATGTGGAATAGTAGCACCGCCCGGCGCGAGATCAGCGGCGCCGGCTGTCGGGGAAGAGCCCCTCGCGCTCGGCCTCCTCGCAGAACCAGTACGGCGCGAACAGGTCCCCGCTGCGGTAGTAGTTCTGCGCGATGCAGCTGCCCAGGCAGGCGCCGCTCATGAGGCAGCCGGCGCACACGCCGCCGAGCCGCGACGGGAGGCCCTCGCGCAGCTGGACGAGCACCGGATGCGCACGCCAGATCTCGGAGAGCGCGTCCTCGCCGACGACGCCGAAGATGAGCTCGGGCACCTGCTCCCCGATGCCGCAGAGCGCGTAGCGGCCGTCGGCGATGACGCCGATGATGCCGAAGATGCCGCAGCGCCCGCGGCCGCGCCCCGTCGCGAGGCGCCGCAGCGGGCGGAAGGCGGGCGGGCAGTCGAAGGAGACCTCGACGCTCGCAGCGGGCGCGAGCTCGCCGTCCACGAAGCGGCCGAGGCGGATGTACTCGCCCACGCCGAGAGCGGCCTCGGAATCGTGGATGCGCTCGCCGCGCGCCGTGGGCTGCACGACGTTGAACTTGAGCGACCCGGCGCCCGACTCCTCGGCCAGGCGGACGGCCGCCTCGACCTGGTGCGCGTTCTCGCGCATCACCGAGAAGATGATCTGCGGGCGCAGGCCCGCCGCCGCGAGCAGGCGGACGGCGGCCAGCGCCTTGTCGAAGGAGCCCCTGACGCCGCGGACGGCGTCGTGCGTGGCGGCGTCGGAGCCGTCGATGCTCACCGACACGAACGCAGAGGGCATCTCGGCGAGGCGGGCGCAGTGCTCCTCGGTCAGCAGCGTGCCGTTGGTCTCCACGGTGAGCCCGAGCTCCTCGCGGGCGACGACGTCGAGGAGCGTCATGAACTCCGGGTGCAGCAGCGGCTCGCCGCCGGTGAGCTTGACCCCGCTGAGGCCCAGAGGCTTGGCCTCCGCGATGGCGCGTTCGAACAGCTCGACCGGCAGCGTCGCCTTCTCCGCCTGCGGGTCGAACGGCGGCGCCAGCCAGCAGTGCCGGCAGGCGAGGTTGCAGCCGGCGGTGAGGTAGAAGTAGATCTGCGCGAGCGGCGGCCGGCCGGGCGCCGGTGCCGCCGCTTCAGGCACGAGAACCGTCCACGAGCGAGCCTCCGACGGCGAGAAAGTCGCGCAGACAGGAGTCCGGGCTGGGGTGGTCGACCTCGCCGGTCAGCGTGTACGCCGGCCCCGGGCAGTTGCCGGTGCAATAGGGCACGTACTCGCAGCCGGCGCAGAACTCGAAGGCGTCGAGCGGGGTCTGCGAGCGGGCGCGGTGGGCCTGGAGCACAGGATGCGAGCGCCAGAGCTCGCCGAGATCATCGCGGTTCACGTGCCCGAGCACCAGGTGAGGCAGCAACGTGCACGGCGTGACGGAGCCGTCGGCGAGCACGGCCAGCTTGGTCCACGGGCAGCCACAGGCCGTGAGCCGGCCGCCGTTGCCGAACGCCGGCGCGCCGGCCTCCCGCGCTGCCGACATGCGCGCCCACATGCGCGCGTCGGCGAGCGGGCCGGCCGTGGCCGTGACACGCCCAGGGTAGCGCTGCTCGATGGCGACCAGGCTGCGCATGGCGCGCTCGCGCTCCTCCACCGTCAGCTGCAAGCCGTCGGCGTGGACCTTGCAGCTGCCGAGGTAGCCGGCCGCATTGGTGCCGAACGACGGCAGGCCCAGCTCGTCGAGCAGGAGCTCCGCCGTCGCCTCGAGGTGATCGACGTTGAAGTGGTGGACCGTGACCCGCACCTGCCGCGGGACGCCGTGGCGCCGCAGGATGCCGAGGGCGCGCACCGCGCCCTCGAAGGAGCCGGCGCCGCGCGCGGCGTCGTGCACAGCCGCAGCAGGACCGTCGACCGAGATCTGCACGCCGTTGCAGCGACCGGTGGCGGCGATGTACGCGGCCATCTCGTCGGTGAGCAGGGCGCCGTTGCTGAGGACGCTGAAGCGCATGCGCGCCGCCACAACGCCGGCGAGAAGCTCCTCGAAGTCCGGGCGCAGAAACGGCTCGCCGCCGGCGAGGATGACGTCCATGACGCCGAGCCGGCCGAGCTCCTCGAAGAACGTGAGCCACTCGGCGGTGGGCAGATCGTCGTAGGCCATGCCCGGCGTGTCGAAGTGGTAGCAATAGAGGCAGCGGGCGTTGCAGCGCGCCGTGATCGCGATGTCCACCGAGCGCGGCGCGCGCATCAGGCGGACGGCGGGCTTGTCAGCCGGCACCCTCGACCCCCGCGAAGCCCTCGTCCACAAGACGGGTGAGGACGCTCTCGACGTCGGCCTCGGCGCCCTCCGGCACGCTCGCGTAGCTGCCGACCGCGGCCCTCACCACGTCCGCCACCGAGCGCCGGCCGTCGAGCAGCTTCCACACGGTCACGGCCGTCGGGTTCACGCCCACCGCGTGCGCCGTGTCCGGGTTGTACAGCACGGCCCAGTCGTCGAACTCCTCGCGCAGCACGACCACGGGGTTGGCGATGACCTTGTCCGATGGCTCCATTGATCCCTCCGGTCCGGGCTTGGCCTCGAGGGTACCGCATGCGCCGGTCGGGCGCCACGGCGCGCGCCAGTCGAGCGCCACTGCGCGCGCCGGGCGCGCCGGGCGAGGCACGGGCGGGCGCCTCCCGCGGCGCCGCCATTCCCGGTAGTATCGCCGGGGGGCCGCTGGACGATCCACGACGAAGGGGGACGGCGCTGACTGAGGAGGCACGCAAGCCGCAGCTCCGCGACGCGCTCCATCTCGTCGACGCCGTCAAGCTCGTCTATCGCGCGGCGCCGGGCTGGACGGTGCTCAACTTCTCGCTCGCGGTGGTCGGGGGCGTCCTGCCGCTGCTCGCCGTCTACCTCATGAAGCTCATCGTCGACGCGGTGACGGCGGGGATCACGCAGGCCGACCACGCCGCGGCGTTCAGGACGGCCGCCCAGTGGATCGTCCTGGCGGCGGCCGTCGGCCTGCTGATGGCCCTCCTGCGCTCGCTCGGCGCGCTCGTGAGCGAAGCCATGGGCCAGGTCGTCACAGACCACGTGAGCGACATCATCCACTCCAAGTCCATCGCCGTGGACCTCGAGTACTACGAGAGCTCGCGCTACTACGACTCCCTGCACCGCGCCCAGCAGGAGGCGCCCTTCCGGCCGATGCAGATCGTCACCGACCTCACGAGCACCGGCCAGAGCTTCATCAGCATGGTCGCCATGGCGGGGCTGCTGTTCACGCTGCACTGGAGCGTCGCCGTGATCGTCGTCCTCGTGGCCATCCCCGGGGCGCTGGTGCGCGTGCACTTCTCGCGCCGCAAGTACGCCTGGCAGCGCGAGCGCACCACAGCCGACCGCCAGTCCTGGTACTACCACTGGCTGATCACCGACGGGACGCGCGCCAAGGAGGTGCGGCTCTTCGGGCTCGGCGAGCTGTTCCGCGGCATGTACCGCGACCTGCGCCAGATCCTGCGCAAGGAGCGCATCGGCATCGCCACGCGGCGCGCCTGGGCCGACTTCGCCAGCGGCGCCCTGGCGGTGCTGGCCATCTTCGGCACCTTCGCCTACATCGTCTGGCAGACGATCAGCGGCGCCATCACCCTGGGCTCGATGGTGATGTACTACCAGGCGTTCCAGACCGGCCTGAGCTCGCTGCAGAGCGTGCTCAGCGGCATGGCCGGGCTCTACGAGGACAACCTCTTCCTCACGTACTACCACGAGTTCATGGCGCTGGAGCCGCGCGTGCTGGCGCCGGCGCAGCCGGCGCCCGTCCCGCGGCCGATGCGCGACGGCATCCGCTTCGAGGCCGTCGACTTCGCCTACCCGGACACGGAGCGCACGGCCCTGGCCGGCATCTCCCTCACCGTCAAGCCGGGCGAGGTCGCCGCCCTCGTCGGCCCCAACGGCTCGGGCAAGACCACGCTCGTCAAGCTGCTGTGCCGGCTGTACGACCCCACCGCCGGCTCCATCACCCTCGACGGCGCAGATCTGCGCAGCTTCGACGTCGTCGAGCTGCGCCGCCACATGAGCGTCATCTTCCAGGACTACGCGCAGTACCAGTTCACGGCGCGCGAGAACATCCGCGTCGGCAACGTCGAGTTGGCCGCCGACGACCCCGCGATCGAGGCCGCCGCCCGCGACGCCGGCGCCGACGCCGCCATCCGCGGCCTGCGCAACGGCTACGACACGATGCTCGGCAAGTGGTTCGACGACGGCGAGGAGCTGAGCGTGGGCGAGTGGCAAAAGGTGGCGCTCGCCCGCGCCTTCGTGCGCGACGCGCAGGTGCTGGTGCTCGACGAGCCCACCAGCGCGCTCGATCCGGAGGCCGAATGGCGCGTGTTCGAGCACATCCGCGCGCTCGCCCAGGGCCGCGCCGTGATCCTCATCAGCCACCGCTTCAGCACCGTGCGCACGGCCGACCGCATCCACATCCTTGACGGCGGCCGCATCGTCGAGAGCGGCAGCCACGCGGAGCTCATGGCCCTCGGCGGCCGTTACGCCGGCATGTACGAGGTGCAGGCGCGCGCGTATCGCACAGACGGGTCGCAGGCGTGAGCGCGCGCAGCCCTCGGGCGTGAACGTGCGCAGGTCCGCGACTCGCGAGCGCAGCCTCCACGAAAGCCTCCCAGCGGCCGCGGCCGTGCTGGTCGCCTGCACACGGGATCCCGGGGATGAGCAGACGCCCACGCTCCTCCGGGAGGCACTGGCGCGCGTGGACGACTGGCCGGCGGTGGCCGAGGCCGCGTCGCGCCACAAGATGGAGCGGATCCTGTTCCGGCGCGTGGCGGACTTCTGCCCGGAGGCGGTGCCGGCGGACGTCCACGACGCCTGGCGCGTCAGGTCGGTCCGGATAGCCAGGCGTTCGCTCATCATGCAGAGCGAGCTGCTCAAGCTCCTGGCGGCGCTCGACGCCGCGGCGGTGCCGGCCGTCGCCTTCAAGGGGCCGGTGTTCTCTCAGCAGCTCTACGGGGTCGCGACGCTCCGGCACTTCAGCGATCTCGATCTGCTGGTCCCGCACGCCCACGTGGCCGCGGCACGCGTCTGCCTGCTGGGCGCGGGCTTTGTCGACGCCGTGGAGCTGGGCGAGGTGGCGCATGGCACGCTGCAGGCGGGGATGCAGGAGATCGTGCTCATGCACGCCCACACCCGCATCCCGGTCGAGATCCATTGGCGCGAGGGACCGCGTTTCGCGGCGGAGTCGCTGTCCGCGGACATGCTTGTGGAGCGCAGCGTGCCGCTGGAACTGCTGGGCAGGCAGATCGCCGCGCTCGCGCCTGCCGACGTCGCGCTCGTGATCGCCGTCCACGCCGCCACTCACGACTGGCAGCGGCTGGAGGACGTAGCCGCCATGGCAGCCGCCCTGACCCGCCTGACGCCGGCCGAGGCGGCGGGCCTGGGCGAGCGCGCCGGCGCCCTTCGCTGCCGCCGCCGTCTCCACCTGGGCGTGCTGCTCGCCGCTTCGATCGCCGACTGCGACGTGCCCGCCCCTCTTGCGGCCGCAGCCCTGGCCGACCGGACTGCGGTCGATCTGGCGGCGAGAGCCGGCGGGCGCCTGCTCCGGGCGACCGCCGAGCGCCGGCCGCCGCGAGCGGGGACGCCGGCAGAGGCGGCACGCCGCGAGATCCGCCAGGCGCGCGCCCTCGACTCGCCCGTGCTGACTCTGAGCTACCTGTGGCGGCGGCTGTTCACGCCCGGCATCCACGAGTGGAGCCGGGACGAGCAGCCGAAGTCCGGGCCTCTTGCGGCGGCGAGCACGTTCGTGCGCCGGCAGCGCCGCCTCTGGGAGCGCTGAGCCGCCGCCAGGGTCGTCTCGGCGGTCTGCGGGACCGCATCACCGGGCGCCGGCGGTGCATCATGGGGCGGCGGCGAACGGATCCCTGGCGCGCAGGGCACCGGCTTCGCCGATCACGGCGCGCAGCAGGTGCGCGTCCTCGGTGTAGAGCAGCGTCGCGCCGGCCTCGTACGCAGCCTCCACGATGAGGGCATCCCAGATCGAGAGGCCGCCGGCAGCGCTGCCCGCAGCCGCGCAACGGCCTGCGGCGGCGCGCAGGCCGGCGAGGCCTGGCGTCACGACAGCCTCGGCCGGGAGCTGCCCGATCAGCCACGCCGCCGCCTGCCCGCTCAGCGGCACCTCGCCCTTGCCGGTGACCACGCTGAAGTACTCCGCCAGGACCTGTGTGCTCGTGCACAGCGTGTCGGCACCGAGGTGCTCCAGGATGAGCGCGCGAGCCACTTCGCGCTTGCGCGGCGCGCCGGCGTCGTGAGCGTAGACCAGGACGCCGGTGTCGAAGAACGCCTTGCCGGGGCGCGACGCCGGCGTCTCGACCGCCGTTGGCGCGGAGGCCGCGGCGCCTTCTTGCGGCGTCATCGCTCGTGCAGTCCGTCGCGGGTCCAGCCGGCGCCGCCCGAGCGATAGGTGGATGCGTCGAGGGCGGCGCGCACGCGCTCCACCACCGCCGCCCGCTCGTCTTCGTCCCGCGTCCATCCCGCGAGGAACTCGCGGATCACGGCATTGACGCTGGTGTGCTCGTGCACCGCCTTGACGCGCGCCTTGTGCAGCAGCGCATCGTCGAGCGCCAGGGTGACGTTGGCCATGGATGCCTCCTCGTTCCGTCCGGTCGCGGCTCTGAGCAGCCACAGACCATGGCAACACGACACCTGTGTAGCACGTATCCTGTGGGGCACTGAGCGGTCGGGAAGGGACGTCCACGATCCGCGCGAGACGACTCCAAGCGCGGGGGCCGCGCGCAAGCGAGGAAGCCGGCCTGCGCGGCGCCTTGCGCTGGCCTACGCGACGGAGCCGCGCACGAGCGCGAGGAGCGCGTCGACCAACTGCCCCTCGGGCAGCGCCTCGACGCGCTCGCCGTGGTCGAAGAGCCAGCCCTCGCCGGCGCCGGCGGCGATGCCGTAGTCGGCGTGGCGAGCCTCTTCGGGGCCGTTGACGCGGCAGCCCATCACGGCAACGGTGATCTGGCGCGCCGCCAACTCGGGATCCGAGCCGAGGCGGCGCTCCACCTCCTCGGCGAGCGAGACGATGTCGACCTCGGTGCGGCCGCACGTAGGGCAGGAGATCACGTCCGGGCCGCGGCGCCGCAGGCCCAACGCGGCGAGGATCTTCCAGGCGACCCGGACCTCCTCCACCGGGTCGCCGGTCAGGCTCACGCGGATCGTGTCGCCGATGCCCTCGGCGAGGAGCGCGCCGATGCCGACGGCGCTCTTGATGGTGCCGCCCCAGAGCGTGCCGGCCTCGGTGACGCCGACGTGCAGCGGCGCGTCGGAGCGCTCCGCCAGCAGCCGGTAGGCGGCGATGGTCGCCGGCACCGACGACGACTTGACGCTCAGCTTGTAGGCGGCGAAGCCCCATTCGTCGAACCGCGCCGCCCAGCGCAGGGCCGCCTCGACAAGCGCCTCAGCAGGCTCGCGCTCGGCCTTGTCGCGCAGGTCCTTGGGCAGCGAGCCGGCGTTGACGCCGATGCGGATGGCGACGGGGACCTCGGTGATGCCCGCCTCCTCCTCGCCCCCGGGCGCGCCGTCCGGGCGCGCCGACGCAGGACCGGGCGGACCGGCGGGCACGCGAGCGTCCGCCGCCGCGCGCACGATCTCGCGCACGTGCTTCTCGGCCATCGTGCCGGGGTTGATGCGGATGGCGGCGGCCCCGGCCTCGATCGCCGCCAGGGCGAGCCGCCAGTCGTAGTGGATGTCGGCGATGATCGGCGCCGGAGCCGCGCGCACCACGCGCGCGAACGCCGGCGCCTCCTCGGGCGTGGGCAGGCTCACGCGCACGAGCTCGCAGCCGGCGTCCACGAGGGCACGCACCTGCGCCAGCGTCGCCTCCGCGTCGCCGGTCCGCGTGCACGTCATCGACTGCACGCTCACGGGCGCGCCCCCGCCCACGGGCACACTGCCGACCATGATGCGGCGCGCGCTGCTCACCGGCCGTACCACTCCCACGTCTGCGCCAAGCCGGCGGCGAGGTCCGTCTTGGCCTCCCAGCCCAGCACCCACTTGCTGCGCCCGGGGTCGGCGCGCGACTCGCGGATGTCGCCTGCGCGCGGCGGCGCCATCTCCCGCTCAAGCGTCACGCCGGCCGCGCCCTCCACGCGCTCCAGGAGCTCCAGCACGCTCGTGGGGGTGCCGGTGCCCGCGTTGAGCACGGAAACGCCCGAGAGAGGCCTCTGCAGGGCTCTCACGAGGGCGTCGACGAGGTCGCCGACGTAGACGAAGTCGCGGGTCTGGCCGCCGTCGCCGAACACGGTGATGTCCTCGCCGCGCACCGCCTTGTCGATAAAGATCGGCACCGCGGCGGCATACGCGCCTAACGGATCCTGCCGCGCACCGAAGACATTGAAAAACCGGATCGCGGCGGTTTCCAACAATCCTTCGCGCTGAAACATGCCAAGGTAGTATTCCCCGTCGAGTTTGGTGATCGCGTACGGGCTTTTGGGTTCCGGCAGCATGGTTTCGGTTTTCGGCACCGTCGGGTTGTCGCCGTAAATCGCCGCGGACGATGCGAACACGAGTTTTTTCACCCCGGCGGCGGCCGCTTCTTCCAGCACATTGAGCAAGCCGTGGACGTTGATGTCCACGCACTCGCCGGGTTTCGCCATCGACTCGGGCACGCTGACCATGGCCGCGAGATGATAGATATAATCCACTCCGGCGACCGCCTGTTTCACCAGTTCGGGGTCGGTGACGGAGCCTTCGATGAATTGATGCCGGAGGCCGTCGAGGTTATGGCGGTAGCCGGTGCGCAGGTTGTCGAGCACGCGGATTTCCGCGCCGCATTCCTGATAGTGTTCCACGATATGGGAACCGATGAATCCGGCACCGCCGGTAACGAGGATTTTCATGAGGGTGGGGTGTGATGGGGTGATTCTGAAATGGCTCTAACTCATAAGTCCCGTTCCTCCCATAGGACTTATGGGACAAATGGGATCAATGGGACAAATAGGACCTATGAGCCCTTCCTAACAATGGCTCTTCACGATCGTCTCCATGGCGGACAATTTGCCTTCCAGCACGGCGACGAATGCGAACTGGTTGCGGCAGCGGTCGAGGTTATGGGCGGGATGTTTGATTTTGAAATAGACATCGCCCTGCAGGTAATCGGTCAGGAAGCGGATGCCGCATTCGAGGGTAAGCAGGATGCCGGCGAACGGCAGGTGGTCCACCTCCGCCTGATTGAGGAAGGATCTGGCGGAATCCAGATAGCCGCCGACGAGGGACTCGAAGCGGTCGAGACGGACGTCCAGTTTGCCCAGATCCGGATTGTCCTCGCGGGTGGAGGGGACCGCGGTGCGCACCATGTCGCCGAAATCGTAAAGCGCCGAGCCAGGCATGGTGGTGTCGAGGTCGATCACGCAGACACCTTCCGCAGTGACGTCGTCTAACAGCACATTGTTGAGTTTGGTGTCGTTGTGGGTGACGCGTTCGGGGATGGTGCCTGCGGCGATCAGATCGGTGATGCGGGCGCAGTCTGCGGCGCGGGCCAGGGCGAAGCCGACCTCCTGCTGCAATCCGGCCGCGCGGTTGGCGGCATCGGCCTCGATGGCGGCTTGCAGGGAATCGAGGCGTTTGGGCGTGTTGTGGAAATTCGGGATGGTTTCATGGAGTCGCTGGCCGCCGAGGTCCGCGGCAAGTTTCTGGAAGTTGCCGAACGCGCGGGCCGCCTGGTACGCCTGTTCGTTGGTTTCGAGTTCATCGTAGCCGCGGGCGCGTTCGATGAACGGATAGACGCGCCAGACGTTGCCATGGATGTCGAGGGCGTAGGGTTTGCCATCGTTGGCCGGGATGCAGGTGAGGGTTCTGCGGCGGGCTTCCGGGTTGTTACCGGCGATCAAGCGTGCCAGCGAATGGCGGGTGACCCGATCGACGTTTTCCATCAGCTCGATGGGGGTCTTGAAGACGTTGGTGTTGAGGCGCTGGAGAATGTAGCGGAGTCGCATGCCGGCCTGGTCGAAAAAGCCGCAATAGGTGTCGTTGATATGGCCGGAGCCATAGGGGATCCCGTGCACGAAATCGGCCCGGATGTCAAAGAGATCGGCGATTTCCCGCAGATTCGGCGCAACGGCGGTGGCGGTCATGGCAATAAGATTGTTAGGAACGGACAAAATGGGAACGTGGGGAGGATTGCCCGCGATCCGCTCCTGAGTCAATTCACATTAATTGTTTCGCGCAAAGCCGCCAAGGCGCAGGATCAGAACCGAGCCAATTCTTGACTTCATCCGCTGAGGTCGGAGAATGACACCCATGAATGCAGCCAGAACGCTCACGCTTCGCCTGCCATCGGACCTTTATGAAAGGGCCAACCGCTTGTTGGCGAGCCATGGCCAGAGCCTCAACCGACTGTTTCCAGAAGCACTCCAACCGCTCGATTCGTGGGATCGGGAAAAGCGTCTGTCCGACGACTTTTCAGCCATTGCCCAAGCAAGTGACGGAGATCCCGATGTCGGTTTCGCCTATGCCGTCCAATCCGAAGTCCTTGGTTTCGGAATGTAATAGACCGCCACCATGCTGGATACCCTGCGCGAACGATTCGGCTTCGGAACCTTCCGCGAGGGCCAGGAACCGGTGATCCGCGCATTGCTGGACGGGCGTTCGGCGCTGGCCGTGTTTCCCACCGGCGGCGGGAAATCGCTGTGCTATCAACTGCCCGCGTTGATGTTGGACGGTATCACGCTGGTGGTCTCGCCGCTCATCGCCCTGATGAAAGACCAGGTGGACGCGCTCACCACCCGCGGCATCGCCGCCGCGCGCCTCGATTCCACGCTGGATGCGGACGAATTGCGCGACCTCTACGGACGCCTGGAAAGCGGTTCCATCAAGCTGCTTTACATCGCGCCCGAACGGTTTGCCAACGAATCGTTCCGCGCGTTGGTCAAGCGGTTGCCGGTCGCGCTCGCCGCCATCGACGAAGCCCATTGCATCTCCGAATGGGGACATAACTTCCGCCCGGATTACCTCAAACTCGCGCGAATCTGCCGCCGCCTCAAAATCCCCCGCGTGCTCGCCCTCACCGCCACCGCGACCCCCAGGGTGGCCCGCGAAATCCGCCAACATTTCCATATCTCCGCCGCCGATCACATCCAGCTCAGTTTCCACCGCCCGAACCTCGACCTGCGCGTCACCCCGTGCGCCGCGAACCAACGCAAGACGGTTTTGCTAGATAGACTAACCGAAATCCAGGGTCCGGCGATAGTTTATGTCACCCGCCAGGAAACCGCCGAGGAAGTGGCCACTTTCCTCGCCCAGCACGGGCTGTCCGCGCGTGCCTATCATGCCGGTTTGCCCGATGATTGCCGCGCCGCGGCGCAGGGCGCGTTCATGGCCGGCGAGGTCCGCGTCATCGTCGCCACCATCGCCTTCGGCATGGGCATCGACAAGGCGGACATCCGCGCCGTGTTCCACTACAACCTGCCCAAGAGCCTGGAAAACCACACCCAGGAAATCGGCCGCGCCGGCCGCGACGGATTGCCCGCCATCTGCGAATTGCTCGCCTGCGGCGACGATCTGACCGTCCTGGAAAACTTCATCTACGGGGACACTCCCACGCCGCGCGCCTTGGAAAACCTGCTGGACCGGGTGCTGCGCCTTGGTCCGGTGTTCGAGGTCTCGCCCTACGATCTGTCAACCGTGTGCGACATCCGCCCGGGTGTCGTCGCCACCGTCATGAGTTATCTTGAGATCGACGGCATCTTCGAGGCCACCGGCAGCCATTATGATATCTATCGGACGAAGCTCATCGCTCCTCTTGACAAAATCCTCTCTGGCCGCCCCGCCGCCGAGCGCAAACTCATCCAACAAATCCTCGCCGCCGGGGAAACCCACCGCGGCCGCCTCCAAATCCGGCCGTCTCTGTTAGAGGAATCCCTGCGGGTTCCCCGCGCCAAAATCGTCGCCACCCTCAACCACCTGCATGCCGCGGGCGAGATTGCGCTCGCCGCCACCGGCGTCCGCCACGGCTACAAACTCAAGAAGGATCCCGGCCAACTTCCCGTGCTCACAGCAAAGTTGGCGCTCAAATTCCAAGCGCGCGAGCAGGCCGACCTCGCGCGTCTGCGCCAAGTGCTGGGCCTGTCCGCCCATCGTGGGTGCCTCACCGGCTATCTCACGCGGCACTTCGGCGAGATCCTGACCGAACCCTGCGGCCACTGCGACCGCTGCCGCGGCGTGCCTGCCACCACCATCCAGCGCCCCAAGCCGCGCCGCACCACCGACGACGAACTAACGGTTGTCAGGGATCTCACCGCCGCCAACCACGCCGCGCTCGCCAGCCCGCGCCAACTCGCCCGGTTCCTGTGCGGCCTGGCCAGTCCCGCGAGTACCCGTGCCCGGTTGACCGGCCACGATGCCTTCGCGTTGCTCGCGGATCTGCCGTTTGCCGAGGTGTTGGCCGTCGCCACGGCTGTCTGTTAGCCTATGGAAAAAACCCGCGGCAGTGGGCTGCCGCGGGTTCATTCGCAATCAATAATCCGGGGATGCGGTTCAGGGTGTGGGTTGCACGTTCTGAATCTTGAAGTCGCCACTCTGGATTTTCGCGGCAAGGCCGATGCCATAAAGCACGTTGCCGACGATTGAGACGACGAAACACAGGGTCCAGAGCAGCATGATTTTCTTGAGACCGAGGGAGGTGGATTTCATCCAGCCCCAAATGAAGGCCCACAAGCCGCAAATAATGCCCAGCACGCCGATCAACGGCTTGTCGTTCTGGAACATTTTGATCAGGACCATGACCCAGCATGCCAATGATCCAAGGCCACCGAGGGCCAACAGAGCAATTCCAATAGCAAACATGATTTTGAATTTCGGTTGTTGTTGAATGTGGATGCCGGAAGCGCTTCCCCCGTCATCACGGGCATACTCTAGCCGTTCCCAAACCACCTCGTCAAGCTGTAGATTAACAATCCTGCGCCCACCCATGCGGCCCAGCGGGTGCGGCGCTCGAAGCGCCCGAGGATCGTGACAAAGCGGTCGCGCCAGGGTTGCGGCAACACCAATCCGAACGTCACCACCACCCAAAACAGGCCAAATACCGGGCCGAACGGGTTGAATTTCCAGACTGCGACCCAGTTACCCCGCAGCATGGCAAGACAGGCGTGGGTCATCCCACATCCCGGGCACGGCAGGCCGGTCAGGCGCCGGAACGGGCAGGACCAGACGTCCCAACCGAACCCGGCGAGCGCCGCCACCACCAGGCCGCCACCCACCATCGCCACGCCCAGCGCCCGCTCGCGCACCAGATACGCCGCCAGTTCCCAGCGGTGGTTGGCAGGGGTGCGAGGGATGGGGTCTTCGCTCATGGCGGGTTATTCAAAGGAAAACAGGAACCACTGATTTCACTGATTATACTGATTTGGAATACGT